>OCSH01001533.1_pt1 | contig 16699 bp, 10 predicted proteins | sample 1538371 | NCBI WGS metagenome assembly OCSH01 (sample SAMN04571687, study PRJEB22368) | human gut metagenome | biome: human gut; material: stool | host: Homo sapiens | place: Luxembourg | collected 2012-06-01 | reverse complement strand
ACGGTCTTCCGGTACGACGGTTCCTTTGAAGAGCTTGCTCTGATCCAGGAAATCATACAGCAGCTTTGCTTTCTCTTCGTTGCGCTGTTTCATAACTTCCAGGCCGCCCATTTTCTTCAGCCATTTGAAGACTTTGCCGCACATGTAGATGCAGTAGCAGTTCGGTGTGTTGTACAGGGAGCCTGCGTCTGCGTGTGTCTTGAATTTCATCATGGTCGGTGTTCCCGGCAGGACATCGTCGGTGATCAGGTCGTCGCGGATAATGGAGATGACCATTCCGGCGGGTCCGATGTTTTTCTGGACACCACCGTAGATGATGCCGTAATCGGAGACATTGACAGGTTCGGAGAGGAAACAGGAGGAGACGTCTGCCACCAGGGTTTTGCCCTTGGTATTCGGCAGTTTTTTGTATTTGGTACCGTAAATGGTGTTGTTTTCGCAGATATAAACATAGTCGGCATCCGGGCTGATCGGAAGATCGCTGCAGTCCGGGATATAGGAAAATGTTTTATCCTCAGAGGAGGCAATTTTGTTTGCCTTTCCGTATTTCTGTGCTTCTGCGTATGCTTTCTTTGCCCACTGGCCTGTTACGATGTAATCTGCGACACCGTTTTTCATCAGGTTCATCGGGATCATGGAAAACTGCAGCGATGCACCGCCCTGGAGAAACAGGACTTTGTAATTTGACGGGATTCCCATCAGATCGCGAAGGTCTGCTTCTGCCTCATCGATAATATTCTGGAATACTTTGGAACGGTGGCTCATCTCCATGACGGACATGCCGCATCCGCGGTAATCCAGCATTTCCTCCTGGGCTTCTTTCAACACTTCCTCTGGCAGAACCGCCGGTCCTGCGGAAAAATTATAGACTCTGCTCATTTTTTTGTCCTCCTGTTTCTCTTACTGCTTTATATTACTTGGAAACCACCGTTTCTATACCGGTGGTTTCCATTGTAATCTTATGTATTTCCTTTACATCTTTTCTTACAAGTCTGCAATTCATATGGTAATACGGTATTGCTTTACCACGTTGAAACTATGATACCCCTTTGTCAGAAATCTGTCAATCCTTTTCTTGCTCCTTTTTTGCCAGATCCTCCGCATCGAAAACATCCTCGATCGGTGCTCCGGCCGGAACCATCGGGAATACCTTCTCATCACAGTCAATCCACACATCGATCAGCGCCGGCTTTCCGCTCTCGATTGCTGCACGGATCGCCGGACCCATCTCCTCTTTTTTTGTCACACGGATTCCCTTTACACCGAGCGCCTCGGCAACCTTCACAAAGTCTGCCTGATCCTGCAGAACCGTGTTGGAATACCGCTTTCCGTAGAACAGAGTCTGCCACTGGCGCACCATACCGAGCACGTGGTTATTGACAACAACCTCAATGACCGGAATGTTATGTCTGGAAAGGGTTGCCAGCTCGTTCATGTTCATACGGAAGCAGCCGTCTCCTGCGATGTTGATGACAACCTTGTCCGGGCGTCCCATTTTTGCACCCATCGCTGCTCCAAGACCAAAGCCCATCGTTCCAAGACCGCCTGATGTCAGAAGCGTTCTCGGCTTCGTATAGCGGTAATACTGTGCCGCCCACATCTGGTGCTGGCCGACATCCGTTGTGATAATTGCCTGTCCGTCCGTTGCCTTATAGATCTCCTCGATCACATACGGTCCGGTAAGCCCCTCTTCATGCTTTAACGGGTATTTTTCTTTCATTTCCCTGATCTTTGCAATCCACTCATCATGGTGCATCGGCTCCAGCTTCGCATTCAGCCGTTTTAAGACCTCTTTGACGTCTCCGATGATGCTCGACTCGACAACAACATTCTTGTTGATTTCTGCCGCATCCACATCGATCTGAACGATTTTTGCGTTATTGGCAAATTTTGCAGCGTTTCCGGTGACACGATCGGAGAATCTTGCGCCGAGCACGATCAGCAGATCGCACTTTGTCACTCCGTAGTTCGATGTTTTCGTTCCGTGCATACCGAGCATGCCGGTGTACAGCTCATCCGTTCCCGGGAACGCACCTTTTCCCATCAGGGTGTCGCAGACCGGTGCCTGGATGCGGTGTGCCAGTTCGCGCACTTCCTCGGACGCGCCGGAAATGATACTGCCGCCGCCCACGAAAATATACGGGCGTTTCGACTCCTGAATCAGGGATACGACGTGATCCAGGCCTTCTTCTGTAATTCTCTCAGTAAACGGTTCAATTTTCTCCGGAGTCTTCGGCTCGTACTCATACGTTGCCGCTGTGACATCTTTTGTAATATCGACCAGAACCGGGCCCGGTCTTCCGCTCTTTGCGATCGTAAACGCACGGCGCAGCGTATCTGCAAGAACGGTGATATCTTTTACAATCACACTGTATTTTGTGATCGGCATTGCGACACCCGCAATGTCAATCTCCTGAAAGCTGTCTTTTCCAAGCAGTGCCTTTCCTACGTTGCAGGTAATCGCTACCATCGGTGTAGAATCCATGTAGGCGGTTGCAATTCCGGTGACAAGATTCGTTGCGCCCGGGCCGCTTGTAGCCATGCAGACGCCTGTTTTTCCGGTAGCACGCGCATATCCGTCCGCTGCATGCGCAGCACCCTGCTCGTGTGAGGTCAGGATATGGTGGATTTCCGGATGACGGTAAAGTTCATCATAGATATTTAAAATGGTTCCGCCCGGATAGCCGAACACGGTATCCACACCCTGCTCCTTCAGGCACTCGATAACAATCTGTGATCCAGTTAATTCCATGTCTGTATGATTCCTTCCTTATGTTTTTCGCTTTGTGTATGAAATCTGTTTATGAAATCAGCCATCCGAGAAAAAGCGCGTTCGGACGGCTGATATGATTTTATGATTTACGCGGGCAACGAGCCAAAGTCCGTGCTTGCACGAGACCTTGGCGACTGCCGCGATAACTATGAGAAACTCGCAGAGCGTGTTTCTCATAGTTTTTCTGAATTAGAACTCCAGAATAGCTCCCTTATTTGCACTGGAAACCATCTTTGCGTAGCGTTTCAGATAGCCTGTCGTTACCTTTGGTTCTCTCGGAGTCCATGCAGCTTTTCTGCGTGCCAGCTCTTCGTCCGATACGACAACTTCCAGCTTATGCTCCGGAATATTGATACGGATGAGATCGCCTTCCTCAACGAGTGCAATCGGACCTCCCTCTGCTGCCTCCGGGCTTACATGACCGATGGACGCACCGCGGGATGCGCCGGAAAAACGGCCGTCTGTGATCAGGGCTACGGAAGAACCAAGTCCCATACCTGCAATGGCAGAAGTCGGATTCAGCATTTCACGCATACCAGGACCGCCCTTTGGTCCCTCATAGCGGATCACAACAACATCGCCTGCCACGATCTTGCCGCCGCGGATTGCCTCGATGGCATCCTCCTCGCAGTCAAAGACTCTGGCCGGGCCTTCATGAACCTGCATCTCCGGAACAACGGCAGAACGTTTGACAACTGCGGTATCCGGTGCCAGGTTTCCTTTCAGAACGGCGATACCGCCGGTCTTGCTGTATGGATTCTCAACCGGGCGGATGATCTCAGGATTTTTATTGACACATCCTTTGATGTTCTCTCCTACGGTCTTTCCGGTTACTGTCATACACTCTGTGTGCAGCAGATTCAGCTTGTTCAGCTCATTCATAACGGCATAAACACCGCCTGCCTCGTTCAGCTCCTCGATGTAGTGGTATCCTGCCGGAGCCAGATGACAGAGGTTCGGGGTCTTCTCGCTGATGGCGTTTGCCATCTCCGGATTCAGCTCTACGCCTGCCTCATGCGCAATGGCCGGCAGATGCAGCATACTGTTGGTGGAACATCCCAGTGCCATATCGACGGTCAGAGCGTTTAAGAATGCTTCTTTTGTCATGATGTCTCTTGGACGGATATCCTGTTTTAACAGCTCCATAACCTGCATACCGGCTCTCTTTGCCAGGCGCAGACGCTCGGAGTATACGGCCGGAATCGTTCCGTTGCCTTTTAAGCCCATACCGAGAACCTCGGTCAGGCAGTTCATGCTGTTTGCGGTGTACATACCGGAGCAGGAACCGCAGGTCGGGCACGCATTGCACTCGAAATCATAGACGTCTTCCTCTGTCATGGTTCCGGCAGCGTAGGAGCCGACTGCCTCGAACATGCTCGAAAGACTTCTCTTCTCGCCTTTTACGTGGCCGGCAAGCATCGGGCCGCCGCTGACAAATACGGTCGGAACATTGACTCTTGCTGCTGCCATCAGAAGACCAGGTACGTTTTTATCACAGTTCGGGATACATACCAGGGCATCAAACTGATGTGCCATTGCCATACACTCGGTGGAATCGGCGATCAGGTCACGGGTAACGAGGGAATATTTCATTCCGATGTGTCCCATGGCGATACCGTCACAGACTGCAATGGCCGGGAATACGATTGGTGTTCCGCCTGCCATGGCAACGCCCATTTTTACAGCCTCTGTAATTTTATCCAGGTTCATGTGGCCCGGTACAATCTCATTGTAGGAGCTTACGATTCCTACGAGCGGTTTTTTCATCTCTTCTTCGGTCAGACCCAGCGCACGCATCAGAGAACGCTGCGGTGCCTGTGCGATTCCTTTTTTTACAGCATCACTTCTCATGATCTTTTCCTCTTTTCTTATCTTACAGTTTTATGCTAGAGTGTGTCTGAAAAACCATTTCCGCAATCTGCAAGCCTCACTCCAGTGCTTTTACCAGCAGATCTCCCATTTCGGAGGTGGATACTTTTTTGCATCCCTCGGACATGATATCTACGGTGCGGTATCCGTCTTTTAAGATTTTCTGTACAGCATTTTCTACTGCCTCTGCCTCTTTATCGAGATCCAGAGAGTAGCGGAGCATCATGGCCGCGGACAGAACCGTTGCAATCGGGTTTGCAATGTTTTTTCCTGCGATATCCGGTGCGGAGCCGTGGCTTGGCTCGTACAGACCGAATTTTGTCTCATTCAGGCTGGCGGAAGAAAGCATTCCGATGGAACCTGCCACCATACTTGCCTCATCGGAAAGGATATCTCCGAACATGTTTTCCGTCAGAACCACGTCAAACTGGCACGGATTGTGAACAATCTGCATTGCACAGTTATCAACCAGCATATGCTCTAACGTAACGTCCGGATAATCTTTGGCAACTTCTTCTACGACTTTTCTCCAGAGTCTGGAAGAATCCAGAACATTTGCTTTATCTACACTTGTTACTTTTTTCTTTCTCTTTCTGGCGATGTCGAAGGCACGGATTGCAATACGGCGGATTTCAGGCTCGCTGTAAGTCAGGGTATCCGTTGCTTTTTTGATGCCGTTCTCTTCTACGGTGCTGCGCTCTCCGAAATACAGGCCGCCGGTCAGCTCACGCATGATCAGCATGTCAAAGCCCTCACCGATAATTTCTTCTTTTAACGGGCAGGCATCCTTTAATTCCTGATACAGGTACGCCGGGCGCAGGTTTGCAAACAGGCCTAACGATTTCCGGATTTTTAAAAGTCCGGCCTCCGGGCGCTTATCCGGGCTTAATTTGTACCATGGGGAGGTCTTGGCATCTCCTCCGATGGAGCCCATCAGAACAGCGTCACATTTTTTTGCTTCTTCTATGGTTTCATCTGTCAGCGGCACGCCGTGCACATCGATGGAGGCTCCGCCCAGCAGAAGGTTGGTATATTCAAACTTATGTCCATATTTCTCGCAGACGGCGTCCAGAACCTTTTTTGCCTCATCTACAATTTCCGGTCCGATTCCGTCACCGTGAATTAATCCAATACGGTATTCCATATCTTTCTCCCTCTTTTCTTCCGGCTGAAAAACCGTTCTATTTTCTCTGTGTCTATAGCATTTCTAAATTATACGCTATTATCGCCGTAATTTCAACACGAAATTTCTTTATCCCTAACGAAACGCAATAATCTTTTTGCTTTTTTGCTGTTTAAAAGAAAATTACGCGGCATTTTTCCCTCTTTTCCCCCGGTCTCGCCGCAGGGGCAATCCGGTCCGGAAGGCTTTTTACTCTACAGGAAAATTCCATAAAATCTCTAATGGGCAAAAAAGACGCAGGTACTCATCCTTTTTTGAATACCTGCGCTTTTTACATACCTAGATCATGTTTATTTTTTCTTCTCTGTTTTCTCTTCAACGACTGCTGTTTCCGGTTTTTCAACCTCTGTGATCGCTGTTTTGCGCATCGGGATACGGCAGTTTTTGTTGTTTCCGAACTCTACGATGACATCATCATCTGTGATATCGATGACTACGCCGTAGAAACCGCTTGTCGTTACGACTGCATCTCCGACTGCAAGGTCATTCAGCATTGCCTGCAGTTTTTTCTGTTCTTTCTTCTGCGGACGGATCATTAAGAAATACATCATACCAAACATGATGACCAGCCACATAATTAACATACCAGTGCTCATCACACCGCTGTTTGCTGCTGTTGTTGTTGCTAAAAACATTTTCTTTCCTCCTGTTATTCGAGAGTACATCCCGTTCTTTAGACACACCTATCATAATACACAATCTGGAACCGATGGGCAAGTCTTTTTTGGATATTTTCCCTATTTTCCAAAGATTTCATATATTACAATTCCGACCCCCGTCTCGATTGCACTGCGCCACATCTCAATATGGCTTCTCGCATTTCGCATGGCCTTGAACAGAGCTTACTTTTTGTCGTATTCCTCAAATCCGGCAAGCTTCGCACGTTTGTAGGAGGCAAAATTGCCCTCATCGAGTGCGTTTCGGATTTCTGTCATCATATTGTTGTAGAAATACAGATTGTGCAGAACACAGAGACGCATGCCGAGCATCTCTTTTGCTTTCAGCAGATGACGGATATAAGCTCTGCTGTAATGGCGGCATGCCGGACACTGGCAGCCTTCCTCGATCGGGCGCGGATCCAATTCGTATTTCTGGTTGAACAAATTCATTTTTCCATGATTTGTATAAACGTGACCGTGACGTCCGTTCCGGCTCGGATATACACAGTCGAAGAAATCAACGCCGCGCTCTACACCCTCGAGAATATTGGCCGGTGTTCCGACACCCATCAGATATGTCGGTTTTTCTTTTGGCAGATACGGGACCACTTCATCGAGAATATGATACATCTCCTCGTGTGTCTCTCCTACCGCAAGACCGCCGACGGCATATCCGTCAAGATCCATCTCGGAAATCCGTTTTGCATGATCGATACGGATATCTTCATAGATTGCTCCCTGATTGATACCAAACAGCAGCTGGTGCTTGTTGATGGTATCCTCTCTCTGGTTCAGTTCCTGCATTTTATCCTTGCATCGCTGCAGCCATCTTGCCGTACGGTCCACGGAATTCTGCACATAACGGCGGTCTGCCACACTCGATGGGCACTCGTCGAAGGCCATCGCAATCGTGGATGCCAGATTGGACTGGATCTGCATACTCTCCTCCGGTCCCATGAAGATCTTTCTTCCGTCTACGTGGGAGTGGAAATAGACACCCTCCTCCTTGATTTTCCGAAGGCCTGCAAGAGAGAATACCTGGAATCCGCCGGAGTCGGTCAGGATCGGTTTATCCCAGACCATAAACTTGTGGAGTCCGCCCATCTTCTTTACAACCTCGTCGCCCGGACGCACGTGGAGGTGGTACGTGTTGGAGAGCTCTACCTGCGTGCCGATCTGCTGGAGATCCTCAGTGGAAACAGCTCCCTTGATCGCTGCCGCGGTTCCGACATTCATGAATACCGGCGTCTCGATATTGCCGTGCACGGTTTCCATGTGGGCGCGCTTCGCTCTTCCTTCCATTTTCAGAATTTTATACATAACGCTTTTCATCCTTTCTCATGATCCCTGCCGCCTGTTTTTCATGCAGGGCATACTATTTTTAGTATACAGGCAAAACCCGTTTTTGACAATGCCTGAATTTTCTTTTTTCTGCCTTTTTCCCTCCTGGTTTCTCCATTTTTCACAAGGACTTTATACTTTTTTCGTAAGACATCGCCCTTTTTCCAATTGTATTTCCTTATTTTTTGTCGTATAATGTGTTGAGATTGTTTCTTATTATAAAAGGAGTTTGATTCATGACTGATAAAAAATATACTCTCGGAATCGACATCGGTTCCACCACTGTTAAAATTGCGATCCTCGACGAAGAGAACCAGCTTCTCTTTGCCGATTACGAGCGCCATTTTGCAAACATTCAGGAAACCCTTGCCCACCTGCTCGGGGAAGCACACGAAAAGCTGGGCGAACTGACCCTGCAGCCGGTCATCACCGGTTCCGGCGGACTTGCGCTTGCCAACCACCTCGGCATCCCGTTCACGCAGGAAGTTATCGCGGTTTCCACTTCGTTAAAAGCACTCGCTCCGCAGACCGACGTTGCCATCGAGCTCGGCGGTGAGGATGCCAAGATCATCTATTTTGAGGGCGGCAATGTGGAGCAGCGTATGAACGGTATCTGCGCCGGCGGCACCGGTTCTTTCATCGACCAGATGGCTTCTCTTCTGCAGACCGATGCAACCGGACTCAACGAATACGCGAAGCATTACCAGGCGATTTATCCGATCGCAGCACGCTGCGGTGTATTCGCAAAAACCGATATCCAGCCGCTCATCAACGACGGTGCAACAAAAGAGGATCTTTCCGCTTCCATTTTCCAGGCAGTTGTCAACCAGACCATTTCTGGTCTTGCCTGCGGTAAACCGATCCGCGGCCACGTTGCCTTTCTCGGCGGCCCGCTGCACTTCCTCTCGGAATTAAAGACAGCATTCGTCCGTACCTTAAAACTGGATGACGAGCATACAATCGTACCGGACAACTCCCACCTGTTTGCAGCCATCGGTTCTGCGATGAATGCAGACGGAAAAACCGAGATTTCCCTTCTCGCACTGAAAAAACGGCTCGAAGAGAAAGTTGCTATCGATTTTGAGGTTGCCCGTCTTGAGCCGCTGTTTAAAGATCAGGCCGAGTATGACGAATTTCTGGCGCGCCAGAGTGTCAACAACGTCGTGACCGCCGATCTTTCCACCTACGAAGGAAACTGCTATCTCGGTATTGATGCCGGTTCCACGACGACCAAAGCTGCACTCGTCGGCGAAGACGGTGCTCTTCTCTATTCCTTCTACAGCAACAACCACGGAAATCCGCTCGGCACATCGATCCGCGCGATCCAGGAGATCTACTCCAAACTGCCGGATTCCGCACAGATCGCCTGGTCCTGTTCGACCGGTTACGGCGAGGCGCTCATCAAAGCTGCACTGATGCTGGACGAGGGTGAGGTAGAGACGATTTCCCATTATTACGCTGCCGCATTCTTCGATCCGGAAGTCGACTGTATTCTCGACATCGGCGGCCAGGATATGAAGTGCATCAAGATCAAAAACGGCACCGTAGACAGCGTACAGCTGAACGAGGCATGTTCCTCCGGCTGCGGTTCCTTCATCGAGACGTTCGCGCAGTCCCTGAACTACAGCGTGCAGGATTTCGCGCATGAGGCGCTGTTTGCAAAACACCCGATCGATCTTGGTACCCGCTGTACCGTATTTATGAATTCCAAGGTAAAACAGGCGCAGAAAGAGGGCGCATCCGTCGCCGATATTTCTGCCGGACTTGCCTGCTCCGTTATTAAAAACGCATTATATAAGGTAATTAAAGTTTCGGATGCCACCGAGCTGGGACGCCACATCGTCGTACAGGGCGGTACGTTCTACAACGACGCTGTTCTCCGAAGCTTTGAGCGGATCGCCAACTGCGAAGCCATCCGCCCGGACATCGCCGGCATCATGGGTGCGTTCGGTGCGGCACTGATCGCAAGAGAGCGCTACTCCGCCGATCAGGAGACCACGATGCTCTCCATTGAAAAGATCAACGAGCTGAAATATTCGACCACGATGGCAAACTGTAAGGGATGTACGAACAGCTGCCGTCTGACCATCAACAAATTCTCCGGCGGCCGTCAGTACATCAGCGGAAACCGCTGCGAGCGCGGTATCGGAAAAGAGAAAAACAAAGATCATATTCCGAACCTGTTCGAATACAAATACAAACGGATCTTCGGCTACCAGCCGCTGCCGCAGGATGAAGCGATCCGCGGAGAGGTCGGCATTCCGAGAGTCCTCAATATGTTTGAGAATTATCCGTTCTGGTACACCTTCTTTACGCAGCTGAAATACCGCGTGGTACTCTCTCCGACCTCGAGCCGCAAGATCTACGAGCTCGGTATTGAGTCGATTCCAAGTGAATCCGAGTGCTATCCGGCCAAACTGGCGCACGGCCATGTGACCTGGCTCTTACGCCACGGTGTGAAGTTCATCTTCTACCCGTGTATCCCGTACGAGCGCACCGAGTTCCCGGAAGCCATCAACCACTACAACTGCCCGATCGTTACCTCGTATGCGGAAAATATCAAAAACAACGTGGACGAGCTGCAGGACGATTCCATTACGTTCCGCAATCCGTTCCTTGCGTTTACGAGTGAAAAGGTGCTTGCCGATGGTCTTGTCAAAGAGTTCTCCGGTCTGCCGGAGGATGAAGTCCGTGCTGCTGTTCATGCCGGATGGGAAGAGCTTGGTGCTGCAAGACGCGATATGCAGAAAAAAGGCGAGGAAACGCTTCAGTATATGAAAGAAACCGGACGCAGAGGCATCGTGCTTGCCGGCCGTCCATACCACATCGATCCGGAAATCCATCACGGTATCCCGGATATGATCAACTCCTACGGACTGTGCGTGCTGACGGAGGACTCTGTTTCCCATCTGGCACCGCTCGAGCGTCCGCTCCGTGTCAATGACCAGTGGATGTACCACACCCGTCTGTATGCAGCTGCAAACTATGTAAAGACACGCGACGATCTTGACCTGATTCAGCTGAACTCGTTCGGCTGCGGTCTCGACGCCGTTACCACCGATGAGGTTTATGAGATTCTGACCAGAAGCGGCAAGATTTATACCTGCCTGAAGATCGATGAGGTCAACAACCTCGGCGCTGCCAGAATCCGTGTCCGCTCTCTGCTCGCTGCCCTCCGTGCACATGACCGGAAACAGGCGGTACGCGAGATTCTTCCGTCCTCGATCCAGAAACCGGTCTTCACGAAAGAAATGCGGAAAGACTACACCATCCTCTGCCCGCAGATGTCACCGATCCACTTCTCGCTTCTGCAGCCGGCGTTCAACGCAGCCGGATACAATCTGGAAGTGCTTCCGAACGACAACAAAGAGGCGGTCGATGTCGGACTGAAATACGTCAACAACGATGCCTGCTATCCGTCTCTGATGGTAGTCGGACAGATTATGCAGGCGCTGCTCTCCGGCAAGTATGACCTGAACAAAGTGGCTGTCATCATGAGCCAGACCGGCGGCGGCTGCCGTGCTTCGAACTACATCGGATTTATCCGCCGTGCGCTGGAGAAGGCCGATATGACGCAGATTCCGGTCATCTCGATTAACTTGAGCGGTCTGGAGGAAAATCCGGGCTTCAAGATCACGCCGGATCTTGCGATTCGTCTCTGCTATGCAGCAGAATTCGGCGATATCATGATGAAATGTATTTACCGGATGCGTCCTTATGAGCAGAAAAAGGGCACGACAGACCGGATTCACAAGAAATGGGAGAAGATCTGTATTGATTTTGTTTCGGCAAAACATTTAAGCCATACCCGCTTTAAACAGATCTGCCGCACGATGATCCGCGACTTTGACCATATTCCGATTACGGATGAGAAGAAACCTCGCGTTGGTATTGTCGGCGAGATTCTCGTTAAGTTCCTTCCGGCGGCGAATAACCATCTGGCGGAGCTGCTCGAAAGTGAAGGTGCGGAGCCGGTTGTGCCGGATCTGATTGATTTCTTCTGCTACTGCTTCTACAATACGAATTTCAAGGTGGAGCACCTTGGCTTCAAGAAGAGTTCTTCGATGCTCGGAAATACGGGTATCAAGCTGATCAACTGGCTACGGAGTGCGGCTGTTGCAGAGTTCAAGAAGAGTGAGCATTTTGATCCGCCGGCTGACGTACGGGATCTGGCCAAATATGCTTCTCCGATCGTCTCCTGCGGCAACCAGACTGGTGAGGGATGGTTCCTGACCGGCGAGATGATGGAGCTGATCACAGCGATGTTTACAATATCGTCTGCATCCAACCGTTCGCGTGCCTGCCGAACCATATTGTCGGCAAGGGTGTTATTAAGGCGATCCGCAAGGAGTATCCGAAGGCGAATATTGTGGCGGTTGACTACGATCCGGGCGCTTCGGAGGTTAACCAGCTCAATCGTATTAAGCTGATGCTTTCTACTGCGAATAAAAACCTGAAGCAGGAGCCAAATGGCGAGAAAGACGCGTAAAATTACATAATATATTTTCTGAACATCAAAATAAATCCCCGGCCGGAAAGCTGTTATCAAGGCTTTCCGGCCGGGGATTCGTTTTACTTTTGTTTTGTTGTTTTTAACGGTAAATCCGCAGAATACGCAGGACTTTTACCAGTTTGGTTCCCATTGGCATGCGGCGCATTTCGGCTTCGGTTGTGCCGGTTACGACGACGAAGGCGATCAGGTAGACGACAATGGCGATCAGAATCGCGATCAGCATGCTGATGGACGGGCGTTTGGTGATGGCAAAGAGGCCGTAGTAAACAACCCAGGTTACGACTCCCATGATGGCGGCTGCGATCAATGGTTTTACGTAGGTGTTTTTGAACTCGTTGCGGAAGTTCAGGTGTTTGCGGATCGAAAGGTTATTCAATACGCACATGCTCAGCGAGAACAGGATTCCTGCGAAGACAACGGCATAGATGTTTGTCTTCGGGAAGACTGCGAGGATCAGAGCCAGGACGATGAGGTCCATTCCGAGGGAAATGGCTGCGTTATGCAGGGCTTTTTTCTGCTGGCCGATGGACTGCAGGACGCTGTTGGTGATGGTGGACAGGGCCGAGAATACGACCGAAACGGCGCCCATCATCAGCAGTTTTCCGGAAAGGCTGGAGCTTGACGGGAACAAGACTCCTGTGATCGGGAATGCGAGTACGCCAAGGCCGACGGCTGCCGGGATGGAGATGAACATCGTCAGGCGGATGGTCTCGAGGATTTTGTCGTTTGCCTCATCAAGGTCACCGGTTGCATAGCAGGAGGACACCTCCGGCATCATGGCGGATGCAGATGCACTTGCCATGGCAAGCGGAACGTTGATCAGGGTGACGTAGTAGTTGGAGAACTCTCCGTATGCAGCGTTCAGTGCTTTCTGGTTTTCACCGTGCCATCCGAGGATGGTGAAGAACAGGTAGTTGTCCAGGTAAGCGTTGCAGTTGTAAATAAAGGTCGTAAAGATGACCGGCGTTACCATCAGGAAAAGGACCTGGAAAATTTCACGGTAGGATTCTTCACGGTGGTGTGTGTCTTTGGCAGCTTTCCGCAGAATTGTTTTCCGGTTTACGCCGTAAACGATCAGCATAAAGCAGAGGCCTGCCAGGACACCGGCTCCTGTTCCGAGGGTTCCGCCGGCGGCACCGAATTTGGCATGTTCGGTATCGTTTGTCGCGAACTGCTGGATGAAGAACCAGGCGGCGCCAATACTGAATGCGGCGTTGAATACCTGCTCGATGATCTGTGAGATCGAGGTCGGCATCATCGTGCTGTGGGCCTGGAAGTAACCACGCAGAACGCCGAGAACAGCCGAGAAAAAGATGGTCGGCGCCAGTACGCGTAAGGCAAGGAGTGCATTCTGCTGGTTATACGGCAGAAGGAATTTTCCGCCGAAAAATGCCACCAGTGCAGCGATTCCGCCGACAATTACCGCATAAATCAGGGCACCGTGGAAGACGCGGTGTGCGTTGCGGTACTCTTTTAAGGCCAGGCGCTCGGATACGATTTTCGACACTGCCATCGGAATACTGTAGGACGAGATCAGCAGCAGGATCGTGTACAGATTGCTCGCTGTACTGTAATAGCCAAGTCCCTCATTTCCAATGGTTTCGCCGAGCGGTGACCGGTACAGCAGGCCGATCACACGCGAGATAATCGTTGCGGCCATTAAAATAGAAGTATTTCTCAGTAACGTATTTTTCTTTTTACTCATTCTTTCGCTCCCCGGATTACATTTTCGATCTGCCAGTCAATCGGCGCAAGACCGTTTTCCTCCAGATATTCATTCGTTCTGGAAAACGGGTGGCTGCCGAAAAATCCGCGGTATGCAGAAAGCGGGCTCGGATGAGCGGACATCAGCACCAGATGCTTCGGATTGTGGATCATCTCTTTTTTGCGCTGTGCCGGTCTTCCCCAGAGTATAAATACCATCGGGCGGTCCTGCTCGGCGAGCACTTTGATTGCCGCGTCGGTGAACTGCTCCCAGCCGATTTCCTTGTGGGAATTTGCCTGATGTGCACGTACAGTCAGCACTGTGTTCAGCATTAAAACACCCTGCCGTGCCCATTTTTCGAGATATCCGTTGTTCGGGATATAGCATCCCAGATCGTCCTCAAGTTCCTTGTAAATGTTGACCAGGGACGGCGGAATACTTACCTCTGGTTTTACAGAAAAGCAGAGCCCGTGCGCCTGTCCCGGCTCATGGTACGGATCCTGGCCCAGGATGACCACTTTTACCTGCTCAAGCGGGGTAAAGTGGAACGCATTGAAAATATCATCAGCCGGCGGGTAAATCGTGTGGGTTTTGTACTCCGCTCCCACCGTCTGAAACAGTTTTTTATAATAATCTTTGGAGAATTCTCCTTTCAGGGCATTGGCCCAGCTTCCGCTAAGAGGCGGCATATCGTTTTCTACCTCCTTTTACAGGCGGACCGGCACATTACGGCCTGCCAGATATTCTTTGACTTCACGAATTTCCAGTTCTTTGTAGTGGAACAGGGATGCGGCGAGGGCTGCATCGGCTTTTCCTTCGGTTACGGCATCATAAAAATGCTCCAGCGTTCCTGCGCCGCCGGATGCGATGACCGGGATACCGACGCTCTCTGCGATCGTTCTTGTCAGCTCGATATCGTATCCCGCCTTTGTTCCGTCGCAGTCCATGCTGGTGAGCAGAATTTCTCCGGCTCCGAGGCTCTCGGCTTTTTTCGCCCACTCGACGGCGTCGATGCCGACATCGATCCGCCAGCCGCTTCCGTCAGCTCTCTTCTTCGCATCGATCGCAACGACCACGCACTGGCTGCCAAATTTCTGCGCCGCATCGCCAATGAGCTGCGGATTGTTGATTGCGGAGGAGTTGATCGAAATTTTGTCGGCTCCCTCGCGGAGCAGCATCTTGAAATCGTCTACGGTACGGATTCCGCCGCCGACGGTGAATGGGATGAAGACGTTTGCTGCTACTTTGCGCACCATATCGATGACCGTTCCTCTCTGATCGGAGGAGGCGGTGATGTCGAGGAACACAACTTCATCGGCTCCTGCCTTGTCATACGCTTTTGCAATCTCCACCGGGTCTCCAGCATCTTTTAAATCGACGAAATTAACGCCTTTTACGACTCTTCCGTTTTTTACATCCAGGCATGGGATAATTCGTTTTGTAAACATCGCTTAGTCCTCCTCTCCAATTTCCGCAAAATTTTTCAGAATGGCAAGTCCAAGATCTGAACTCTTTTCCGGGTGGAACTGGCAGGCGAACAGATTTCCTTTTTCCACGGATGCATGGATGTGTGTACTGTACTCTGTCGTTGCTTTTATAATTTCCTCCTCTTCTGCTTTCAGATAATAGGAGTGGACAAAGTAGACGTAAGACTCCTGCGAGATGCCTTTGAATAAGCGTCCCTCGTTCTGCAGATGGATGGAATTCCAGCCCATGTGTGGAATCTTTAAGCCCTCTTTGTCCGGAATCCGAAGGATTTCTCCTTTTAACAGGCCAAGGCCTTCCACGCCCGGGCTCTCCTCGCTGCGTTCAAACAGGATCTGCAGTCCGAGACAGATTCCAAGAAACGGAGTCCCTTTTTCTACGATTTCATGAATGACCGGTACCAGATGATAGCGGTTCAGATTTTCCATCGCATCTCCAAAACTGCCGACACCCGGCAGAACGACGTGATCTGCGCGCTTTAATACTTCTGGATCCCTGGTCAGTACGACCTCTTTTCCAAGGCTTTGAAAGGCTTTTTCCACGCTTTTTATATTTCCGGCATCATAGTCGATCAGTGCAATCATAGGTGGGTCCTCCTCGTTTGTTATTTCAGTCCACGCCCCTGTCATTGGGGGCATCTCTGCTGTTCTTTTGCAAACAGTACACTTCATTCTAACATACAGTTTTCTAAAATTCAAATTTTGAAGGTTATAAAATTATACAAAAATACAGAAATTCTTAAGATTTCTTTTACTCCCGCTCTTTTCTTTCTTTTTATACTGGACAAATGGCGGGCATCACGCTACAATAAGAGCGTTGCACTAAGAAACGATAACATTTTGTAAAAAACGAGAGGTGTATATGATTACCAAATATCTGATTGTATTTTTGATTTCCATGGTTCCGCTCATCGAGCTGCGTGGTGCGATTCCGTACGCGGTAGCTTTCCATATTCCGACGCTTCCTGCCTATCTGATCGCCGTCATCGGAAATATGCTTCCGGTTCCGATTATTTTCCTGTTCGCTCGAAAGGTTCTTGTCTGGGGATGTGATAAAAAGTATATCGGAAAGTTCTTCACCTGGTGTCTGGAAAAAGGCGAAAAAGGCGGGGAAAAACTGAAAGCAAAAGCCGGCCGCGGACTTCCGCTCGCCCTGCTGCTCTTCGTCGGCA
>OCSH01001506.1_pt1 | contig 16899 bp, 13 predicted proteins | sample 1538371 | NCBI WGS metagenome assembly OCSH01 (sample SAMN04571687, study PRJEB22368) | human gut metagenome | biome: human gut; material: stool | host: Homo sapiens | place: Luxembourg | collected 2012-06-01 | reverse complement strand
GGGCGCCGGCGAGGATGTCGACCTCGATGCGCGAGGCGACAACGGGCTCGCCGTCGGCCTGGATGGGGTAGTCGGACTCCTCAAAGGTAAGCTCGGCATGGCGACAACGGCGCATGCGAACCGGTGGCAGCTTGGTATGGTGGCCATCTTTGGCCGAAAGGAACATGGGAAGCGCGACCGCGCGCGGAACGGGGCCGCAGGCGTAGCAGACGTCGAGTATGCCGTCACAGGGGTCGGCGTCGGGACAGATGCGATAGCCCGAGCCATAGGTAGGACCCAGCTGAATCGCCATGATGATCGCCCTCACGCGCTCGGCGGGCGTCCCGTCAAAGCTGACTGTCATGGGGTAGTTGCGATAGCGCAGGCCAAACTGCTCAAGTCCCGAGAGGGTGTAGAGCGGAGCGCCCGTCAAGCCGGTCTTTTTGCGCAGCTCGGTGGTGCCCAGGCCGATGGCGGCATCGATGCCGACCGAGAGCGTCTGGTCGTAGTACTCAACGGTAGCCTCGCCGCTGCCACTCGCAGGGCTCCACGAGCGAATGCGCCCGATGTCCTGACGCTGCAGCTCGCAGGTGAGCAGCGCGCCAAAATCCTTACCGGAGAAATCGTCGATGCCGAGCGTTTGGGCAAAATCGTTGCCAGAGCCCACGGGTAGGACGGCAAGAGCGGGGCGGGTGTCCTCCTCTTGCGTCATAAGCCCGTTGACGACCTCGTGAATCACGCCGTCGCCGCCAAGGGCGATAACGGTGCGATAGCCCTGAGCCTGTGCGGCTAGCTCCTTGGCGTGTCCCATGCGCTCGGTTAGCACCAGGTCAAACTGGGATGCGCGTGCAGTCATGTCCAAAAAGCGTTGCAGGCGCTCGGCAACTTCGCGCGCCGCGCCCGACTGGGCGGCTGGGTTGGCGATGATGAGCGTGCTACCAAAATCAGTTGCGTGCATGGGGCGACTCCCGGCGTGTGACATGACAGTGCGGTCGCGCTCAGGTCGAATTGCCCCCGATTGTGGCTGCACGGCGATTATTACATCTACTCTATCAGGTCGTTGTGGCGCTCGATAGCATCCGCTACCGTACCGCCCTCATCCACAATAAGCGAACGGCGCTTGGGCGAGATGATGCGCTGGGCGGGGTAAACGCCGCGGTGTCCGGCGGTTAGGTAGCTGATAAAGGCCACGATGACAAAGAACCCGGCTGCCGTGCCGTGGAACAGGTCGATGGCCATCATACAGGTGGTGATGGGCACGTTGAGGCCGGCGCAGAACACGCCGAGCATGCCCAGCGCTGCCAGAAAGCTGGGGTCGATTCCGACGAGGCAACCGATCCAGCCGCCGAGCGCCGCACCGATACCAAACAGGGGCGTGACCTCGCCGCCTTGGAAGCCGGCGCCCAGGGTGAGCGCTGTGACGACCAACTTGATGGCTGCGTCCGCCAGGGTGGTGTTGCCGGCAAATCCGGCGCCGGAAAGCCACGTGGAAAGGCCGGCGTAGTTCCAAGCGTCGAGAAGGGCATAGGCGGCCAAAACCACGAGTGCGCCGATGAGTGCGCGAACGAGGTAATTGGTGATAAAGCGACCGTATAGGCTCTTGACGGTTCGAACCGACCAGGCAAAGAGGCGTGCCGTCAGACCGAAGATAATTGCGCTGATAACAACGATGACGACCGTTTTGGGCGTCATAGCGGGAACGCTGGCGATGACATTCGCTTCGTACTCGGTACCTAGGGCGAGTGATGTAAAGTAGCCGGTAAACGAGGCGACCAGGCAGTAGATGCCCGCGGTGTAGTCGATCTTGCCGATAAAGCACATCTCCATGCCAAAGAAAGCTCCGGCAAGGGGCGAGCCGAATACGGCGCCAAAGGCCGACGAGATGCCGGCGAGCATGAGGTCGTGGTGGTCATGCTTTTTGAGGTGGGCGAGGCTCGAGATGTTGCTGGCGATGGTGCCGCCAATCTGCACCGCAGCTCCCTCGCGACCGGCCGATCCGCCCGTTAGGTGCGTGAGCGTGGAGCAGACGAAGGTGAGGACGGCCATGCGCATATGGATGAGGCGTGTGCCCAGAGCGGAGTCGATGACCAGGTTGTTGCCACGCTTGGCGGCGAGACCGTGGTTTTTGTACACCCATGCGGTGGCAACGCCCACAACGGGAAGCAGCGCGTAAATCCACGCATGGTGCTCGCGATAGTCGGTCGCGATATTCAGCGAGGCCAAAAACGCCCAAGCGGCAACGCCCATGGCGAGCGAGACGATGACGACGAGTACGAGCAACTTGGCGCTCGCGAGTAGGTTGCGGGCGTTGCGGCGCGTGTCGGCAGCCAAGAGCTGCTCAGAGCGGGTGAGCTGATGCCTGCCCGCCGTGATGACGTCGTTCAGGGAGAAAAAGCCGCCTTCGTCGAGCGGCTGGGAATGATCCTGCGCTTCGTTTGCGCTTTCGGGTTTGTCGTTATGAGCCATACGTTCCTCTTTTAGGTTGCAACGCAAGCATTATAAAACGCGGTAAACGCGACGAGCCGGTGGGTTGGTTTCCATTCTGTTTCGCGGCTTGCAACCGACAGGTGTATTTGCGGGTACAGGCCGAGTCGCGGTCGTGCATCGGGGGATTATACTGAGACAAGCATAAAGAATCGGCGCCCCTGTTGTGCGCCGTGGCATTAAGAGGTGCATATGGCAGAGAAACTCATTCCGCTGGAGGACGCGCAGTCGATTGTTCTGTCGCACGTTGCTCCGACCGATCTCGTCGAGATTCCCGTGTGGCAGGCCGCCGGTCTTCCCTTGGCCGAGGACGCGGTGGCCGATATCGACATCTCGCCGTTTGCCAACAGCGCTATGGACGGATATGCCGTGCGCTCGGCGGACTTGGCGCAGGCATCTGGCGAGGCGCCGGTGACGCTCGACGTTATCGGACACGAGGCCGCGGGCCATGTCTTTGAGGGCACAATCGGCGCGGGCGAGACCGTCCGCATCATGACGGGCGCGCCGGTGCCCGAAGGTGCCGATGCCGTGGTGAAGTACGAGATCGTCGACGTACTCGATGGCGACGGCAACGAGGGCTCGCACGTTCGCTTCTTGGCGCCTGCCAAGGTAGGGGAGAACGTTCGCTCTGCCGCCGAGGAGGCCCATGCCGGCGATGTTGTGATGCGTGCCGGCGAGGTCGTGGCTCCGGCGGGCGCCGGCTTGCTGGCAAGCGCCGGATACGCGAGCGTGAAGGTGCACGCTGCCCCACGTGTGGGCATCATCTCGCTGGGCACGGAACTGGTCGCACCGAGTAAGGTACCGGCGCGCGGTCAGATTCGCGATTCCAACTCCTCGGCGCTGATGGCCGAGGCACTCGATGCCGGCGCCGAGCCCGTGTTCTACGGCATCGCGCCCGATGATGAGCAGGCGATTGCCGAGCTGGTACATCGCGCCACGCGAGAGTGCGATTTTGTCATTACGAGCGGTGGCGCCTCGGCGGGCGATTACGATTTCGTGACGGCGCTCGTCCGGCGCGAGGGCGAGGTACTGTTTGACCGCATCTCGATGCGCCCCGGCAAGGCCATCACGTTTGGCTTGCTCGGGGGTAAGCCCTACCTGGGGCTTTCGGGCAACCCGGCCGCGGCGTATGTGGGCTTTGAGATGCTCGCCCGCCCGGCGATCCGCAAGATGCGCGGCTTTGCCGAGGGTGCGCGTCCCGTGCAACAGGCGACGCTCACACACGGCGTGAAAAAGCGACAGCATCGCCGCTTCTTCGATCGCGCCACGGTTTTGCGCGACCCCGAGACCGGTGAGTTGTTGGTGACCGAGGCCAAGACGCAGAATTCGGCGCTGCTCGGCACAATGCAGCGGGCCAACTGCCTGCTGCGTATTGACGAAGGTCCGTGCGAGCTCAAGGCGGGCGACGTGGTGGATGTCGTGCGTGTCGACCTGCCTGAGGGCACGGTGCTATAGGAGGAATGTTATGGAGCTGAAGATTTCGATTGTGACGTGCTCGGATACGCGCGATCTTGCCCAGGACGAGGCCGGAGCCGCACTCGAGGAACTTATCGAGGCACAGGGCTGGACGGTCTCCTCACACGTGGTCGTACGCGACGACGTCAGCGAGATCAGTGATGCCATTGTGGAAGCCGCCGATGAGTGCCACGCCAATGTCGTGCTCACCTGCGGCGGCACGGGGCTTTCGATGCGCGATGTTACGCCCGAGGCGACGCGTTCCGTCTGCGACCGCGATGTGCCGGGTATTGCAGAGGCAATCCGCGCGTATTCGATGACCAAGACGCGCCGCGCCATGCTCTCGCGTGCTATTTGCATGCAACGAGGTCATACACTTGTCGTAAACTTTCCCGGTTCTACGAAGGCCGCCCGCGAAAGCTGGGAGGCCATAGCAGACCAGCTGGAGCATGCGGCTCAGATGACAGCGGGCGGCGGACATACCAACTAAGCGGTTTACCTGCGGCGGGGCGACCTGAACGGCTGCTCCGCCTTTGTTTTCCGCCGAAGCGACGCCGAGGTGCACGGTAATTCGAAACTATATTCTCTGACGAGAATAATTTCTCACTATCATTATTCGCGCAGAAGTATAATCTGATTGCAGATTAAAGCCCGCGGTGGGGTACCCGGGCACAAGATCCGAAAGGGTTGAATATGTTCGATATGGTTTCACGCCGCGGTTTTGTCTCGCTTTCTGCTGCCGCTGCCGCCGGCCTTGGCCTTGCCGGCTGCTCGGGCAACAAGACGTCCGAGCCCGCTGGTTCCGATGCCGGCTCCGCCAAGTCTCCCTCTAAGAAGAAGGCTGTCGAGCTGCAGGTTTTCGCTGCTAACTCCCTCGAGAAGGCCCTTCCCGAGGTCCAAGAGCTCTACACCGACCAGACCGGCATCACCTTTGCCGACACGCAGTTTAAGGCGTCTGGCGACCTTGTCGAGCAGATGCGCGCCGGTGCCGCCGTCGACGTGCTCATCATGGCCTCCAAGGGCACCATGGACGACGCCGAGGCCGCCGAGCTCGTCGATACCGATACCCGCGAGGACATGTTCGTCAACGACCTCGTGATCATTCGCGCCGAGGGCTCCGATACTAAGATCGAGGCCATCGCCGACGTCGCGAATCTGGACGGCAAGATTGCCATCGGCGACGCCAAGACCGTTCCGGCCGGAAAGTACGCCAACCAGGCTCTGGCCTCCGTGGGCCTCTACACTGGCACCGAGGGCGACGACGGCGAGTATACTCCCGAGATCGCCGACAAGGTCGCGCTGGCCGATAAAGTGGGCACCGCAGCTGCCTATGTGTCCACAGGCGACTGCGTGGCCGGTTTTGTCTACAGCTCCGACATCTTCCGCTACGACGGCATCGAGGAGGCCTTTGTGTGCCCCGAGGATTCGCACAAGCCCATTGTGTATCCGGGCGCTGTTGCCGAGAGCTCCGAACATGCCGACGAAGCCAAGGCGTTCATCGATTTCTGCCTGACCAACAAGAAGGCTCAGAAGATTTGGGCTAAGTACGGCTTTGAGCTTTCCGCGTAGTGCGGCTTGGCGCGATAATTCCATCGTTTTGTGTTTCACTCCGTCCTTGTATTCGCTTGGAGCTTTTCGTGCTTAATAGATTCCGCATGCTTGTCGCCTGTGCTTTGACCTTGACGCTTTGCTGGGTGCCGGGATTTGCGTTTGCTGGGGACGCTGAGGACGGGGCCCAGGTTGCTGCGACCGCTCATGGGCTTTCCTATGGGATCGAGGGTTTTGAGCGGCTGGCCAAGGGGACTGCTCGTGCCATGGAGGGCCAGCCTGAGGGCTACCGGTTTCCCGTTGACGAGGACGTGGACCTTGTAGTGGCGCCTGCTGCCGATCGCGTTGTGGTGTGGATATCGCCCAAGGCGGTCGAGAAGTATGGATTGGATCCGCAGGATAACGAGCGCGTATCGGGTCTCAAGGCCCTCGTCTGTAAGCTCGACAGCGCAAACTGCATGGGAGGTGCGCAGCTAGGGGACGTGGATCTTCCTTGGTATGTCACGGCGGAAACAACGTTTGATGCCGGCGGGTATACCTATGGCTTTGACGAGCGCGGTGCGGATGGGGACCGCTATGTGGTGATTGCATCAGCCTCGGGTGATGCCAAGGGCGGCGCGCGTTGGCTTGATAGCGCTCAAATGGTAGAAGCGTCGTCTGTCGTGTTGCGGGATGAGCAGGGGCCCTTGACCTCTCTGGCCTCCTTATTGGGCGGCATCGACTACCGGCCGTTTTGGGTTTCCATCAAAACGAGCGGTCTTGCCTTGGTGATCGCGTTTGCACTGGGCCTGTTTGCCGCATGGAAGACCATGGGTACGACGAGCCGTATTAAGGGCCTGCTCGACTCGGTCTTTACGATCCCCATGGTGCTGCCGCCTACGGTGTGCGGCTTTTTGCTGCTTATGCTATTTGGCCGTTCGACCGGGGTGGGGCAGTGGCTCATCGCGCACGGCATCTCGATCGTCTTTACCTGGCCCGCGGCGGTCATTTCAGCCGTCGTTGTGTCGTTTCCGCTGGTCTACCGCACGGCGCTCGGAGCCTTCGAGAGCCTCGACACGCAGATGCTCGACGCCGCGCGAACCTTGGGATGGTCCGAATCTCGCATCTTTGCCAAGCTTATGATGCCGCTCGGCTGGCCCTCCATCGCCGCCGGCACGGTGCTCGCCTTCGCGCGTGCCATGGGTGAGTTTGGCTGCACCCTGTTCTTTGCGGGCAACTACGCCGGCATTACGCAGACCATCCCCATCGCCATCTACTTTGAGTGGATGGGCGGCAATACGTCGGCGGCCCTCTTTTGGGTCGTCGTCGTGATTGTGTTTAGTTTCCTGGTCATCCTGTTTATCAATATGTACACCGCTCATTCGCAAAAGTATCGCGAGCGGGGCCTTTCCTGTGTGGAGCGCAAACAGGTCAAAGATCTTGCCGGACAGGGCGATTCGCTCGACCCGGCGGGCGGCGATGCCTTGCGTATCGATCGCGAGGCGCTGGCCGAGCTCATGCGCGATGATGCGGCGCCGCAGGGAGGTCGATAAGCCATGTCGCTCGTTCTGGATATCAAAAAGCACTACCCCGGGTTTATGCTCGACATACAGCTTGAGGCCGGCGAGGAGCGTGTGGCGCTGCTCGGTGCCTCAGGTTGCGGCAAGAGCTGCACGCTGCGCTGCATTGCCGGTGTGGAGACGCCCGACGAGGGCAAGATCGTCGTCAACGGCGTGACCTTTTTTGACTCGGTGGCGGGCATCAACCTGTCGTCCCAGGAGCGAAAATGCGCCCTGTTGTTCCAAAACTATCAGCTGTTTCCCAACATGACGGTGGCCGATAACGTATGCGCCGGTGTAAAGGATGCGGGCGACGCCGCCGCGCGCAAAAAGCTCGCCGAGCGCTATCTGGGCATTTTCGGTCTGGCCGATTTTGTCGACCGCTATCCCGCGCGACTCTCGGGCGGTCAGCAACAACGTGTGGCGCTTGCCCGCATGGTGGCGGCGCATCCGGGCATTTTTATGTTCGACGAGCCCATGAGCGCACTCGATTCCTATCTTAAGAGCGCCCTCGAACAGAACATGCTCGACCTGTTCGATGTGTGCAACCGCACCGTGCTCTACGTGAGCCACGACATCGATGAAGCGTGCCGCCTCTGCCAGCGCATCTGTGTGATGCACGACGGGCATGTTGAGGAGATCGGCTCCATCGAGGACGTGGTCCGCCGTCCGCAGACGCTGGCGGCGCTGCGCCTAACGGGCTGCAAGAATACAAGCCGCGCGCGCAAGGTTGGCGACGAAGAAGTTGAGGCCCTCGACTGGGGCATGACCTTTAACGTGGGTCGCGAGGTTCCCGATAATGTGGTGTACCTGGGCATTCGCGCAAGTTACTTCCATGTGGACAACCGTGCCGAGCGGGGCCGCAACAGCTATGATTTGCACGTGGCCCGAGTGAGCGATTCGCGCTTTGAGCGCCTGGTGCTGCTGGACGTACCGCGCGTCGATGCGCCAACGCGTCTGCAGTGGAAGGTCAACAAGGTGAGCGTACCTGTAGAGGGGCTGCCACAGGCGGGGGAGACCTTGCGCATGCATTTTGATGCGAGCAGGATTCATTTGGTCTGTCGATAGCGCCGGGTAATGCCGTCGGGGATATAAGCCTCGGCGGCTTTGTCTTGCCGTTCGCCGAATGAGGGATGACAAACTCTTATCAATCAAGATAATTATTTATTAAACGACGGCACACGATGCTGTCGTACGAATGTCAACGGTGTTCGCATGGTCGATGACCGTTGATATAGTTGACCTCAACTGATTAAGGAGGGTGCGCACATGCCGCAGACGACATACATTCGCCGCGTTGCCACGCGTGCCCTATATATGGCTCGGAGCCGCATATGAGCAGGTATGTTCACGGCTCCGGGAGAGACGACGTACAACTAAATAATCAGCTGCAAAGCAGGTTCCCCAAAATTCCGGGTTTGAGCACGGCCGGGCAATCGCCGTCCGTCGTGCATCGATACCGCTGTTATCCGTTTTTGGTTCGAGAGGGGAACCGTTATGGCTGAAGAATTCGATTTCCATCCGATGTGGGAGAGCCTCGGCATGAATCTTGCCGACCACGACATGCTGCTGGGCGCCGTGGGCCAGATGTACGGCGACATGTTCCTGACGCAGAACAACCGTCCCAAGTCCACGTCCTACCTGGACTTTGTCGCCACCAACATCCACAGCGGCCGCATTAAGGAGATGCTCGACAAGAAGGAGGCCGGCGAGGCCACCAAGATCGTCGGTTCGTTCTGCGTCTACGTGCCCGAGGAGATCGTACTTGCCTGCGACGGTATCCCCGTGGGTCTGTGCTCTGGTGCCGATTGGGCAACCGATAAGGTCGAGGAGCACCTGCCCCGCAACACCTGTCCGCTTATCAAGAGCTTTGCCGGCTTTAAGCTGGGCGAGGTCTGCCCCTACATTGAGTCGAGCGACCTGGTGGTGGGCGAGAACACCTGCGATGGCAAGAAGAAGGCCTACGAGTTTTTTGCCACGCAAAAGAACATGTACGTCATGGATATTCCCAACGTACACAACGAGTCGACGCTCGTGACCTGGAAGGCCGAGGTCAAGAAGCTCGCCGCCAAGATTGAGGAAGAGTGCGGCGTCAAGATTACGCCCGAGCGTCTGAAGGCCGCCATCCACGCCGTCAATGAGAAGCGTCGCGCCCTGCAGCGCCTCGCCGCCACGCGCGCTGCCGACCCGGCGCCCATCAGCGGTCTCGACAGCCTGCTAACCGTCCAGGCCGCCTTTATGGACGACACGCCGCGTCTGACCGGAGCCATTAACGATATGGCGGATGAGTGCGAGCAGCGTGTCGAGGCCGGCGAGGGCGTGGCGCCCAAGGGGACCAAGCGCATCCTGTACACCGGTACGCCCATGGCCGTGCCCAACTGGAAGCTGTTCAACCTCATCGAGAAGGCCGGCGGCGTCGTGGTGGGCGAGGAGTCCTGCACGGGTACGCGCTATTACAAGGACTTGGTCGACGAGTCCGGTGAGACGGTCGACGAGATGCTCGACGCCATCGCCGAGCGCTACTTTAAGATCAACTGTGCTGTCTTTACGCCCAACGACCAGCGTATGAAGGACATTGTCCAGATGGCCAAGGACCTGCATGCCGACGGTATCGTCGACGTGGCCCTGCAGTTCTGCACGCTCTACGAGATGGAGTCGTTTGCCGTGGAGAAGGCCGCCGAGGAGGCCGGCATTCCGTTTATGCACATCACGACCGACTACGCCGGCGAGGATGCAGGCCAACTGCAAACCAGGATTGAGGCTTTCTTGGAAACCATTTAGGGCTATCCGTCTCGGCGGTTTCCCCAGGTACCCGATCTTGCCGTTCAAACCGTCGCTTGCCACCAAAGTATGCGGCGCTCCTCTTTCACGGCAACCTCGGGCACCTGGGAAAGCCGTTTCCTTGGTTGGTAAAAAGTTTAGGAGTTGTATGTCGGAAAAAATTGAGCAGCCGTTGCCGTCCACGTTTGAGGAGTTCAACGAGCAGCGCAAGGCGGCGTTTATTCGCGTCAAGGATTATAAGCAGGCGGGCAATCGCCTGGTCGGCTTCTTGTGCAGCTATACGCCACTCGAGATTATCGATGCCGCGGGGGCCGCAAGTGTCGCTCTGTGCGGTACGTCCGATGAGGTGATTCCCGAGGCCGAGAAGGTGCTGCCGTCAAACCTCTGCCCGCTCATCAAGTCGACCTATGGTTTTGCCTACTCGCAAAAGTGCCCGTTTACGTACTTTAGCGACATGATCATCGGCGAGACCACCTGTGACGGCAAGAAGAAGATGTACGAGCTGCTGGGGGAGCTCAAGCGCACGCACATTCTGCATCTTCCGCAGGGTCGCGATCGCGCCTACGAGCGTGAAGGCTGGTACGAGGAGTGCCGCCTGCTCAAGGAGGAGCTCGAGGGCTTCTACGGTATCACGATTACCGACGATGACCTGCGCGCTGCCGTCCGTCGTCGCAACCGCTTGCGTGCGGCCCAGCTTGAGATGTTTGCACTGCAGGCCAACCAGCCGGCGGCCATGAGCGGCGTCGACCTTATGAGCACCATGTTTGCCGGTACGTTCAGCTTTGATATCGAGGCCTATACGCAGCAGTTGGAGCAAAAGGTTGCCAAGCTGCGCGAGGCCTATGACGCGGGCGAGCGTCCGGTTGCGGCGGATGCCAAGCGCATTCTGATCACCGGCTGCCCGGTGGGCGGCGTGATCAACAAGATCGGCCGTACTATCGAGTCCAACGGCGGTGTGGTCGTGTGCATGGACGACTGCTCGGGTGAGCGCACGGCGGCCATGATGATCGACCCGGATGCACCTGACATGCTGCGCGCCATCGCCGACCGCTACCTGGACATCAACTGCTCGGTCATGACGCCCAACGACGGTCGTATGGAGAACACGCTGGCCATGTGCGAGAAGTACCACGTCGATGGCGTAGTGGAGAGCGTGCTGCAGGCTTGTCACACCTTTAACGTGGAGAGTGCACGCATGCAGGAGGCTGTTGAGGGCGCAGGCATTCCGTATATGAAGATCGAGACCGATTACAGCAATGGCGACATGGGCCAGATCGAGACGCGCATCGCCGCCTTCATCGAAACCCTCTAGCTTCCTCAGGCACCGGATCTTGCCCCTCAAACCGTCGCTTGCGTACCCAAAGTACGCTGCGCTCCTCTTTCGGGGCAATCTCCGGTACCTGAGAAACCTAGAGCTAAGGCGCCTGAACGCGCCGCTACCTTTGATGTTTAGATTAGGAGAGAGCCATGATAGGGATCGGGATCGATATCGGGTCTACGGCGGCTAAGGCCGCTGTGGTCGATGGGGAGGGTTTGGTGGCGTGGACGTGCGTGCAGCCAACCGGGTTCTCGTCGGTCGATGCGGCCGAGCGTCTGCGTGGCGAGCTTGCCGCGGCTGGCTATGACGTGGCTGCCGACGATGTGCGCGTGGTCGCGACCGGATATGGTCGTGTCGCCGTGCCCTATGCACACAAGGTTGTGACCGAGATTACCTGCCACGGTACCGGTGCCGTGCGTCTGTTTGGCGACCATGGCACGGTGATTGACGTGGGCGGCCAGGATACCAAGGTCATTACGATCAAGGGCGGCCGCGTGGCAAAGTTCGCCATGAACGACAAGTGCGCCGCCGGTACGGGGCGCTTTTTGGAGATCATGGCCGACCGCCTGGGCATTACCCAGCAGCAGATGTCCGACCTGGCGCGTTCCGGCGAGCCCACCAAGATATCCAGCATGTGCACGGTGTTTGCCGAGAGCGAGGTCATTAGTCTGATCGGCCGCGGCGAGCCGCGCGAGAACATTGCGCGTGGTGTGATTGAGAGCGTGGTCTCGCGTGTGGCGACCATGGCCTCGCAAGCCGCGGGCGCCCCGTACTATCTGACCGGTGGTCTGTGCGAAAACGCCTATGTCGTCGAGCGTCTTGGCGCATTGGTGGGCTCGCCGGTCACCACCTCGCCCCAGGCCCGCTTTGCCGGTGCCATCGGTGCGGCCATTCGCGCCCAGGCGCTCGCGTAGGGGGCCGGTGCGATAAATTGCCCGCTCTCGGCGCCGTCATGCGTATACTGGGAGGAAATGATTGACCTATGAGAGGAGGAATCGATGGCTGACGATCTCATGAAGCTCACGCAGATGACTGCCGCGAGCGGTTGAGCCGCTAAGTTGGCTCCTGGAGCCCTCGCCCAGGTCCTGGGCGACTTACCCAATGTGCATAACGACAACCTGCTCGTGGGGTTCGATACCTCCGACGATGCGAGTGTCTTCCGCGTTGGCGATAACTTGGGCCTCGTGCAGTCCATCGACTTCTTCCCACCGATGGTCGACGACCCGTTCCTGTTTGGCCAGATCGCCGCGGCAAACTCGCTGTCGGACATCTACGCCATGGGCGGACGGCCGAGCCATGCCATGAACCTGCTTTGCATACCCAGTTGCCTGGGCGTTGAGGTTGCAGGCCAGATTCTGGCGGGTGGCGCCGACAAGTGCGTCGAGGCCTGCTGTGCCATCGCGGGCGGCCACACCATCAACGACGACGAGCCCAAGTACGGCCTGTCCGTGAGTGGCTTTGTCGCGCTTGACCGTATGCTCGCCAACAGCGGCGCACGCGTGGGCGATGTTCTGCTGCTGACCAAGGCGATCGGCTCGGGCATCATCACTACGGCCATTAAGGGCGAGCTCATCGAACAGGACGAGGCCGCAGCCATGTTTGACTCGATGCGGACCCTCAACGAGGCTCCGATTCGTCTGGCCGAGGACCTCGAGCTTCATGGCTGCACCGACATCACGGGCTTTGGCCTGATCGGACATGCGTGCGAGATGGCCGAAGGCTCGGGCGTGCAGATTGAGCTTGTGTCGGGGGCGGTGCCGCTCTTTGACCAGGTGCTCGACATGGCACGCCTTGGCATTATCCCTGCTGGCGCCTACCGCAACCAGGACTTCTTTGGCTCGCGCGTGGCGGTCGACGAGGACCTGGAGCCGGGCATGCTGGATGCGCTGTACGATCCGCAGACCTCGGGCGGCCTGCTTATCGCGGCACCTGCTGCCGATGTGGATGAGCTTGCGCGCCGTCTGCATGCCGAGGGGCGCGTTGCCTCCGTCGTCGGCCGCGTGTGCGAGCCGGTGCCAGGCGGTCCTGCCGTCCACGTTGTCCGCTAGCCCGTACGTTTATGTAACTGTTTACCGTTCTCTAGAACGGTTCTTTCGAAAGGAAAAGCTATGTCTACCAAGATTGAAGTTAATGCCATGGGCGATGCCTGCCCGCTGCCCGTCGTCAAGACGCTTAAGGCGCTCAAGCAACTCGATGGCGAGGGCGTTGTCGTGACCTCGGTCGATAACGAGACCGCCGTCAAGAACATCTCCAAGATGGCGCAGGAGAAGGGCTGCACGGCCTCGGTCGAGAAGGTTTCTGACGCCGAGTGGCACGTGACCGTGGCGACCTCTGGCGCCGTTGCCGTGGCTGATCCCGAGCAGGATGGCGCTGCCTTCTGTGATGCCAGCGCCGGCAAGGGCAAGCTCGTCATTTCCGTCTACACCGACTGCATGGGCCGCGGCGACGACGAGCTGGGCCACAAGCTCATGAAGGCCTTCATCTTTGCCGTGACGCAGCAGGAGGAGCTGCCCGCGACCATGCTGTTCTACAACGGCGGCGCCAAGCTCACCGTCGAGGGCTCTCCGGTGCTCGATGACCTGAAGGGCCTGGCCGAGCAGGGCGTCGAGATTCTCACCTGCGGTACCTGCCTGGACCACTTTGGCATTAAAGACCAGCTTGCGGTGGGCGAGGTCACCAACATGTACGTGATCGTGGAGAAGATGGAGCAGGCCGTGCGCGTCGTGCGCCCGTAACATATTTGGTTGGAGTTGCCATGAGGGAGAAGCGTCCGGCGCTTGTCATCACGTTTCCCACCACGGCGGCCGCCATGGGCTGCGAGTCCCTGTGCATCGAGCGCGGCCTTCCCGGGCGCACGATTCCCGTGCCCGGGGAGGTCGCTGCCGGCTGCGGCTTGGCGTGGAAGGCGCTGCCTGCCGATGAGGAGCTGCTGCGCGCCGAGCTTGCCGCAGCTGGTGTTCCCACCGAGGGCTTTACGGTGATTGACATGTGGGAGGTCGTGCGATGATCTATCTGGATAACGCGGCGACGACCATGCATAAGCCGCAGACGGTCATCGATGCCGTGACGCAGGCGATGTGCTCGCTCGGCAATGCCGGGCGCGGCGCCACGTCGGGTGCTCTCGATGCGGCTCGTACGATTCACGGTTGCCGTGCCAAGCTCGCGCGCCTTTTGGGTTGCCCGAGAGCGGACCATGTGTGCTTTACGCCTAACTCCACGGCTGCGCTCAACACCGCCATCTGTGGCGTGGTGCGCCCCGGCGACCGTGTGGTCACGACGGTGCTCGAGCACAACTCGGTGTTACGCCCGCTCAATCGCCTGGCAGCGGAGCGGGGTGTGACCGTTGAGCATGCGGGCTGCGACGCGAACGGCGTGCTCGACTACGACGAGCTCGAGCGGTTGGTGACGCCGGGCACGCGCGCTGTGGTGGTGACGCACGCCTCCAATGTGACCGGCAACGCGGTCGACATTGCGCGTGTAGCGGCCATGGCCCATGCGGCAGGTGCGCTGGTGATCGTCGATGCCTCTCAGTCTGCCGGCACGGCGAAGATTGACATGGATGCCATGGGGCTCGATGTCGTGTGCTTTACCGGCCACAAAGGGCTCATGGGACCTCAAGGCACCGGCGGCCTGGCCGTGGCGGAGGGCATTGACGTGGCGCCGTGGGCCATGGGCGGCACGGGCGTGCACAGCTTCGATGCGCTGCAGCCGCTTGAGTGGCCCACGCGCCTTGAGGCGGGCACGCTCAACGGTCACGGTATCGCGGGCCTTTCTGCCGGTCTCGACTTTATCGAGGCCCAGGGTGGGGTCGAGGCGATTGCGGCGCACGAGCGCTCGCTTGCAGAGCGCTTCCTTGCCGGCGTGCGCGAAATCCCCGGCATTGCGCTCTACGGTGCCTTTGACCAGCCGACGCGCTCGGCGATCGTCTCACTCAACGTGGGTGATATCGACTCTGCCCAGATTTCGGACGCGCTCATGCAGGGGTGGGGGATTGCGACGCGCCCCGGCGCCCATTGTGCCCCGCTCATGCACCGCGCGCTCGGGACCGAGCGCCAGGGTGTCGTTCGTTTCTCGTTTGGGTATTTCAACACGGACAGGGAAGTCGACACCGCGATTGACGCGCTCCGCGATTTAGCCTGCTAGAGCGTATATACTTGCGGGACGGGTCTTTTGCCCGTCCCGTTTTTGTTTCGACCCGAAAGGTGGTCCCATGGCCTCATCCGCCCCGCGCGGCCTGCGCTCCGACCATGTCGTTACCGTCGGCATCGCCCTGTTCTCGATGCTCTTTGGCGCCGGCAACCTCATCATTCCGCCGCTGCTGGCGCTGCAGGCAGGCTCTGCCACGCCGCTCGCCATGCTCGGCTTTCTGATTGCCGCCATCGGCCTGCCCGTCATGGGCTTTATCGCCGTGGCGCTTGCCGGAACGGCGCGCGAGCTGGCCGGGCGTGTGCATCCTAAGTTTGGTGAGTTCTTTGTTGCGGCGGTGTATCTGGCCATCGGCCCGTGCCTGGCTATTCCGCGCACAAGCTCTACGGCGTTCGAAATGCTGGTGCCGCTGCTGCCCGAGGGTGTTTCGCTCGGCACGGCTCGCCTGGTGTTTGCCGTTGGCTTCTTTGTCGTCGCGTTTGCTCTCACGCTGCGCCCGGGTGTCATCACGCGCGTGCTCGGCCGCATTACGGGCCCCGCGCTCATTGCGCTCATCGTGCTGGTTGTGGGTGCCGCCGTGATCTCGCCGCGGGGACCCGCTGCCGCGCCTCAGGCTCCCTACGATACAGGCTCCGCCGTGCAGGGCTTTTTGACTGGCTATCAGACCATGGATCTGCTCGCGTCGCTCGCCTTCGGCATTATCATCGCCGAGACCATCCACGAGTTGGGCGTTACCGACGATAGGCGCGTGGCCTTCGAGATCTCGCGTTCGGGTGTGATCGCCGGCGTGCTCATGGCCATCATCTATTGCGGCTTGGCCCTTGCCGGTATGCAGCTCGGCACCGTGATGCCCGACGCCACCAACGGCGCTGCAATCCTTGCTCGCTCGGCCTCCATGCACTTTGGCCTTGCCGGCACGGTTGTGGTATTTGCGATTTTCTTCCTCGCCTGCATGAACGTGTGCATCGGCCTCATCAGCTGCTGCTCGCGTTACTTCTGCGAGACGTATGTGGCCGAAGGGGGAGCGGAGGCCTCCGAGGAGGCCATGCGCCGTCCCTTTGCGATTCTCGCCTTTGTGTTCGCGGCGTTTTCGTGCGTGCTCTCCAACGTGGGCCTCGACGTGATCCTTATGTTCTCGGTGCCCATGCTCAACGCCTTGTATCCCGTCGCCATCGTGCTGGTGCTGATGGGTTTGGTACACGGTTTTTGCGACGCGCATCCGCAGGTGTGGGTGTGGGTCGGCGGCGTGGTCGCCGTGCAGAGTGTGATCACCTCGGTCCGCGATGCGTTCTTTGCGGGCGCGTGGCTGCCGTTCGATGTGCTGCCGCTGGCGGATATCGGTGCCGCGTGGGCGCCGGTTGCCGTGGTTGCCTTTGTGATCGGCCTGCTCCATAGTCGTTTTGTTGCACATTCGAGGAGCTAAGGCATCAATGCTTGCACAGGCGGGGAGTCTCCCCTATAATTTCCTTCGCTTTGGGACACGCAAGGTTTAGACCTTAGCTGCTCAACACCTTCGGGACGTGGCGCAGTTTGGTAGCGCGCCTGCTTTGGGAGCAGGATGTCGCAGGTTCAAATCCTGTCGTCCCGACCATATCTTGCGGGCGTAGTTCAATGGTAGAACCCCAGCCTTCCAAGCTGATGACGCGGGTT
>OCSH01001448.1_pt1 | contig 17505 bp, 16 predicted proteins | sample 1538371 | NCBI WGS metagenome assembly OCSH01 (sample SAMN04571687, study PRJEB22368) | human gut metagenome | biome: human gut; material: stool | host: Homo sapiens | place: Luxembourg | collected 2012-06-01 | reverse complement strand
TCGTAAGCTTAAAGCTGTAAAGCGAATCGCATAATAAAGAGCTATTCATATCTCCCCATTTGCGTAGGTTCTGGACTTACGTCAGCTTTGCTATGTCATAAATTCCCATACTTTCCGATTTGCAAAAGCTAACTGCCAAATCCAACTGTTAAATCAATTCGTTTTGCTCATCTCTCGGAACTCATCCCATAACCGTGAGTTCCATAACATAAATTGCAGATTCTGTGGTGCAATCCATAGCGTTGATCGGGCATGTATAAGTGTCCTCTCACAAGTTATTCACAGTGTAAATGAAAGAAAAACGGTACAGACAAATATGATTTCCTTCGTGAGCCATGGAGATAAGACTCTTTAGAGGCTTATCGGAATGCCCGGCGAACAGGAACATCATATTTCGTCTGTACCGTTTTTCTTTTCATAACCCTATAAGATAACGACTTGTGAGAGGATGCTTATATCTGCCCTTCACAACCGATAAAAGCACCACAAAATCTGCGACACTACGCTAGTGAAACTCCGGTTATCAGATTTTGATCTTCACCCACTTGCCCTGCCTGAAGCGCACGGTCGCAAAGATAAATCTGGAAACCTGATCGCCCAGCACGCCCATCCAGATACCGATGATCCCCCAGCCGAGGACATAACCACAGAAATAGGAAATGATGGTACGGATAAAAGTGACGCTTATCATGGATGCAACTGCTGTGTAAAGCGTGTCTCCTGCACCACGCAGGCATCCCATGTAGATGACCTGGCAGATCTGGAAAATGACAACAAAGATTATGACATGCATAATCTGGACTCCAATTGCCACAATGTGGTCTTCCGTGAAAAACAGATGGTAGAGACCGCTGGCACCAAAATAGTAGATCGCAACCAGACAGACAGCGATGACAGCACCGATGAGACGACAGGTGCGGCCGTATTCTTTGGCAAGATCCGGATCGCCGGCACCTAAGCTTCGTCCGATCAGAGCAACTGCCGTTGCCTGCAGACCGTCGCCAAACGCAAAGGAGAGTGCCATAATGTTCATACCGACCTGATGCGCCGCCATAGCATCCGTCCCCTGATCGGCAGCCATAATAGCGGTTAACATAAAACCAATCCGCATTAATACCTGTTCGAAAAAGACACTGTAAGCAACTTTGATCAGATTGAGAAAAGCAGACAAAGTCGGGCGGATATGCTGCTCTAATATATAAGGAATACTCAAAAAACTTTCTTTTTTGAAAATGGAAGCAACACTCATAATGCAGGCAACTACGGTCCCGGATATGGTTGCGAGTGCGGCACCGCGGATGCCAAGGGCAGGAAAACCAAAGCGTCCGTTGATCAGCAGATAATTTAAAAGGATATTGATCGTGTTGGAGGTCACGTTGGTACGCATGGTGATCTTCGTGTTTCCCGCACCGCGCTGTGCCGCGTTAATTCCCATCTGGATGCAGTTGAAGATCATACCGCCCATAATAATGCGGAAATATACCACAGCATCATTGTGGGTGTCTGCCGTAGAACCGCAGAAGTCGATGATCGCACCAGCAAAAAGCACAAATACAATGCTTGAGATGATAGCCGCAATCACGATAAAAAGGACGGCTGTAAGCAGAATCTCATTCGCAGAGTCCTGCTTCTTTTCACCTCTTCTCCGGGCAACAAGGGCTGAGATTGCAACATTTAACGCAAAAAAAAGGGCAAGCCCTAACAGCTTTGGCTGTGTGGTAAGTCCGACCGCCGCCACGGCATAGGAGCCGAGCGAGCTGACCATTAAGGAGTCGATCAGTCCGGCAAAAGCCACGAAAAAGGACTCGACAATGGCTGGCCATGCCATATCAATGGTGATTTTTAAGGTCTCTTTGTGATAGTTTCTTTTTACAAATTGTTTTTTTAACAGGTTCATTTTTTCTCCATTTATGAAAAAATAAATAATATTTACAGATAAAAGCGCAGGTAGTCATACGTATTCACAACTGCACATTATAGCATGTTTTATGTAATCAGAAAAGACTGCGTTTTTTTAATCTGTGGCTGGAATCTTTCGTTACTGCTCACTCTTGAATCACTTTCTTATGCAGCAAAGCAGCAAGTGTTTTACTGCTGAGTGAACAGTAACAATCTTGCTTGTCAGAAAATCGGTAGTTGTATATAATGGTTACAAGGCATAAATATAGAGCAGATGCGGGTAAATCTATTATCTGCATATTAGATTTGACAAATGGCGTATCAGGGCATGAAGCGTGGAATAAAAGCGATTTATTCCTGTAATGTTTGATCTCTGCTTTAATAAAGGAAACAGATATGGCAAAAGAATTAACAGAATTAGAAAAGCATTATAATAAATTTAATGAAGAAAAAAGGCTCGGACGCCGCCATGGACAGGTGGAATACCGCATTACCATGGAATATATCCATCGCTATTTAAAGGAAATGGAGCAACCGAAAATCCTTGATGTGGGCGCCGGAACCGGACGGTATTCGGTCGCACTGGCAAACGAAGGCTATGATGTCACAGCGGTGGAACTCGTGAAGTATAATCTTGGAATTTTAAAATCCAAGGGCAGCAGCGTGAAGGCATATCAGGGAAACGCATTGAAACTGTCACGGTTTGCAGATGAAACATTTGATATGACACTGCTTTTAGGACCGATGTATCATCTGTATACATTTGAGGATAAGGTAAAGGCGTTGGGCGAAGCAAAGCGTGTGACAAAAAAGAATGGACTTATTTTTGTGGCATATCTGATGAACGATTATGGTGTTTTGATGTATGGATTTAAGGAAAATATGGTAAAAGAGTGTCTCGAAGATGGCAGGCTGACAGAAGATTTTCACTGCGTCTCGAAAGAGAAAGATCTGTATGAATATGTCACATTATCGGATATTGAAAAAATAAACGAGGCGGTTTCCTTACAGCGTGAAAAAATCATAGCACCTGACGGCGCAGCAAATTATATGCGTCCGGTCTTAAAGGAGATGGACGAAGAAACATTTGAGCTGTTCGTCAGATACCAGATGTCTGTTGCAGAGCGCATGGACTTGATGGGGGCAAGTGCCCACACGGTTGATATTTTGCGTGTATCGTGAAGCAGATAAAAATCAGATGCAAAATTGATTATGCAATATCAAATTGCAAATTATAATAATGAAATACGCAATCATTGCAGCTTGTGAATAAAAATGCTTGTACGTGATACCCTAACTGTGAAAACAGATGTGCAATACTATCTGAATAAACAGGAGGGAAATGGTATAAAAAATAATTATTAAATTGTGATGTAATTATTTTTTGCCAGAAAAAAGCGAAATGGGTAAAAAACAAAAAAATAACAGTGCATACAATGGTGCGCCAACGGATAAAAAAGAGACTGTATACAAAAATGACACGAACGATGAATACGTTTATGAGAATGGACAGTACGAGAGTGCGCATGGAGGAAATGGCTGCCGCTATGGAACGAACCGACAGGTTTCCGGTGTTCATAAGACTTTGAACAGGGAAGCGCAGAGGGAGTATCAGGCTTTGGAGAATGCCCTGGAATATGGAACCGCAGGAAAGAAAAATGCCGAACAGCGGCATCGGCTGAATTCCGAACGTGAGCTTATGAAATATCCCAACGAATTAAGCCAGCTTGCAGACCGCATGGCGTCGGACAGCTGGCAGGGATAAGAAAAACAAATATTATATCGAGGTTTAACAAATGAATAAGAACTTGGAAGAAATTTCAGACGGAAAAAGATATGGATTAAATGATATGGTACGGGCAGCCTGCAACGATTGTGCAGGCTGTTCTTCGTGCTGTGAGGATATGGGGGAGTCGATCATCCTTGATCCATTAGATATTTATGAACTGACGAAAAATCTGAATACAACGTTTGAAAACTTATTAAAGGAGCAGATAGAGCTGCATGTTGTAGATGGGATGATACTGCCAAATCTGAAAATGACAGACAAAAATGTCTGTCCGTTTTTAAAGGAGAAAAGATGCAGTATTCACAGCTTTCGGCCGGGAATCTGCCGTGTTTTTCCATTGGGGCGGATCTATGAGGAGAACAGGCTGGACTATTTTTTACAGGTGGAGGGCTGTGTCAAAGAGAACCGCAGTAAGGTGAAGGTTTGCAAGTGGCTGGATACACCGGAACTTAAGAAAAATCAGCAATATTTGATCGACTGGCATGCATTTCGAAAGAAAATAAAAAGTATTTTAGGCGAGATGTCAGATGAAAACCAGAAAAAGACGATCACGATGTTTTTGCTGAATACTTTTTACATAAATCCGTATGACACGGAGCAGGATTTTTATCCGCAATTTTATGCGAGACTGGACAGAATTGCGCAGGTGATCGCCTAAATAGCACAATAACGGCAAGGAGAAGTTATGAATTACGAAGGAATTTTGGAATTTAAGGGAACATGGCGGAATTATCAGGCAAGAGTTTTAGAACATGCAGACAGGTACATGGCAGATGGAAAAATACATATTGTAGCAGCACCTGGTTCCGGGAAAACGACATTGGGAATTGAACTGATCCGCAGGATGAATGGAAAAGCACTGATTTTAGCTCCGTCCATTACGATCCGGGAGCAGTGGATCGCAAGGATCGAGGAAGCTTTTTTATGTGAGGGTGTGCAGGGGGAAGATTATCTTTCACAGAATTTAAAACAGCCAAAGGCGATCACGGTTGCAACCTATCAGGCATTGCACAGTGCGATGACAAGATTCCGGGGAAAGCAGGAAGATGCAGGGGCGGAGAGTGGAACGGACACAGACGAGTGCATTTCGGAAACAGGGACAGAGGAAGTAGATTACAGCGGTTTTGATCTGGTTGCGGCGATGAAAGAGGCAGGGATCGAAGTGCTCTGTCTGGATGAATGCCACCATCTGCGAAGTGAATGGTGGAAAGCATTAGAAGAATTCAAAAAACAGGTGGATAACCTTAAAATCATAGCGCTGACAGCAACACCGCCGTATGATTCCACACCGGCTATGTGGACGCGGTACATGAATATGTGTGGAGAGATCGATGAGGAGATCACGATACCGGAACTTGTAAAAGAGGGAAGTCTCTGTCCGCATCAGGATTATGTTTACTTCAATTATCCGACAAAAGAGGAGGAGCAGGAAGTCAGACGTTTTGAAGAACGCAGTAAAGCAATGACAGAGAAGCTTATGCAGGATACACAGTTTTTCACATATGTGAGAAGCCATAAGGGGCTGAGTGGACAGCTATCGGATGACCTGTTGCTGGATAATCCTGCATATCTGGCATCGCTGTTGATTTATTTACAGAGCAAAAATGTTGCATTTCCGTCCAGGGTTCAGAGGCTGCTCGGGGCAAAAAAATTACCTTCCATGAATGTACAGTGGATGGAACGTCTGTTACAGGGATTTTTGTATGATGATGTGGATTCTTACCTTTGTGACAAGGTATATCGTGAATTGTTAATTGCAGATTTAAAATCCAGTGGTCTGATAGAAAAGAAAAAAGTCGTCATGACGAAAAGTGCAGCAGTGGAAAAAATGCTCACAAATTCTCTTGGAAAATGTAACAGTATCCGAGATATTGTGTTCCATGAGTATGAGACATCCGGTCAGAATTTAAGGCTGCTGGTTTTGACGGATTACATCCGGAAAGAATATGAAAAAGCAATTGGAAATACAGAATATGACGTAAATTCGCTTGGAGTGCTTCCGTTTTTTGAAATGCTCCGGCGTGAAAATGAAAAGAAAAACAAACAAATTCGTTTTGGAGTGCTTTGCGGGACGATCGTGATCATTCCGGCGGAGGCAAAAGAGGCGTTAGAGCAGGAGATCGGAACGAGTGGAAAAGTCACATTCAGCAGGATCGGAAATCTTCCTGAGACAGATTATCTTAAGGTGACGGCTGTTGGAAATGCACATTTTCTGACAGGGGCGGTAACCAATGTCTTCTCAAAAGGCTATATGCAGGTGCTGGTTGGCACAAAATCGCTGCTTGGAGAGGGATGGGATTCTCCTTGCATCAATTCCCTGATCCTTGCAAGCTTTGTCGGTTCATTTATGTTAAGCAATCAGATGCGTGGACGCGCTATCCGTGTGATGAAAGAACAGCCGGAAAAAACAAGTAACATCTGGCATTTAGTATGCCTGAGACCGTGGGATGAGGTGCTGAAGGCAGACGACAATCAGATCAGCGAGGATTACAGTATGCTGGAACGAAGGATGGAACATTTTCTAGGTCTGCATTACACGGAAAATACGATCGAAAATGGAATAAAACGGCTGTCAATTATTAAAACTCCATTTAATAAAACCAATATTGACAGGATTAACAGACAAATGCTGAAAATGTCGGGACAGCGCGATACGCTAAAAAAACGTTGGGACAGTGCGCTTGCAATCTATGACAAAATGGATATTGTGGATGAGACAGAGGTGAAAGACAAGTTTGTGACGAGTGTTGTTTTCTGGGATGCGATTCTCACAATGATCCTGTCAGCAATTTTATTCCTGATCGGGGCAATCGGGGCAGGTGTCGTGGCGGGAGCGTCCCGAAATGGACATTTAGCCGGAATCTGCTATTTCTTCATTGTTGTCGGACTGACTGGAATCATGATACGTTTTCCGAAAATTTTCATGCTGTGGAGTCCGTTAAAAAGATTAAAGGCATTTGGAAATGGAATCCGTAAAGCGCTGGAGGGGCAGCAGCTTCTGGAAGAAACACACTGCAAAGTAGTGGCAGAATCGCCGGGACCGGATAATCATATCATTTATCTGTCCGGTGGAAGCGGCAGGGATAAAGCGTTGTTTGCGCAGTGTGTCAATGAGTTTTTTGATGTGATCGACAACCAGCGTTACATACTTGTGAAAAAGAAGGGGCGGAAAGGACTGAACGGTTTCTATGCCATTCCAAATTGCTTTTCGAAAAAGAAGGAGGATGCGGAATGTTTCGCAAAATGCATGCATCCGTATATTGGAGGCTATGACTGTGTGTATACAAGAAATGAAAAAGGAAGGGAACTTCTGTTAGAAGGCAGGGTAAAGGCACTTGCCAATCGGGAGGAGCGTTGTATTTCCCATAAAAAAGTAAAAGGGGCATTGGAGTAAGATGACGCAGGACAAACTCCGGTCAGGAGTTTGTCTTACTGAAAAATGCAACGCAGATTCCGCCGGGACCCGTATGGGTTCCGATTGTGCTTCCAATGGAACTGATAGGCAGTTCTTCCACATAAGATTTCCAGAGATCGGTGTTATCTTCTATGTATTTTTGCAGAAGGGAATCTTCTAATCCGGTATAACCGAGACAAAGCGGCATGGAGAAATCAATACCATTGCATTTTGCAATTTCCTCCCGGAGCATATTGCAACCGTTTTTTGAGCCGCGAGCCTTTCCAAAAACTGCAACCTCCCCGTCGGCAATTGTGATCACCGGTTTAATCGAGAGCAGATTTCCGGCAAGAGCGGCAGTCTTGGAAATGCGTCCGCCGCGTTTTAAATATTCTAAGGTATCTAATAACGCCAGAACGCGGACATCTTTCTTTTTCTGATCCAGAGCTTCTGCAATTCCAGCGGCAGAAACACCGGCATCTCTGAGACGGCATGCATACATCACAAGAATCTGTTCGCCAAGACATACATTTTCGCTGTCAACGATCGTAATACAATCTTCATAACCATCCAATGCAATATTGGCACTCTGAAAAGTACCGGAAAGCCTGGAGGAAAGTGTGATGACAACTGCTGTGTCTTTTTTTTCTTTCACATCTGCATAAAGCTGCTCGAAATCATGTGGCGGAATCTGGCTTGTGGTCGGCATACAGTCACTCTCAATCAGTTTTTCATAAAATTGCTGGTGGCTTAATGTGATGCCATCCAGATATTCTTCCGTACCAAAAATTGTTTTCAAAGGTAAAAAATCAAGTCCTAATTTATCTGCCTGTTCCTTTGTCAGGTCAGAGGCAGAGTCTATTATAATTCGTACACTCATCATAATCTCCATTTCAAAAATATTATTTTTGACTTCAAACATTGTGAAATCCGTTCTGAACAATGAAATAGTTTAGCCAGAAAATTTATTTTGTTAAAATGCTTTGAAAATCAAACTATTATAAACAATAGACGAAATGAAATAGAATGTCAATAGTATTTTGATAATCAAACTAAATGGAACGCATTGAATAATTATGAAACAATCCATTCATACTAATCATAAAATTGCTTCGCAAAACAAGGAGGCTAAATCCTGCACAGCTTGCTGGGCATTGCTCCGTGTAAGGACAGTCGCATTTTGCTTCGCAAAACAAGGAGGCTAAATCCTCTCCTCACCAAAAGGTTCGGATTTTGCTTCGCAAAACAAGGAGGATTTATGAGTTCATTATGGACGGAAAATATAGAAATGCCGGAGTTTCCGACTTTGGAAAAGGACATCCGGACACAGGTTTTGATCATTGGCGGTGGTATGGCGGGTGTTTTGTGCGCCTATTTTTTACAGCAGGCGGGTGTTGATTACTGTCTGTTGGAAAAAGACCGCATCTGTCAGGGCGTGACCGGGCATACAACTGCAAAAATTACGGCGCAGCACGGATTGATTTACGAAAAATCATTACAGTCCATGGGACAGGAGCGTGCAGAACTGTTTCTGAAAGCAAATTTAAGAGCAGTGGAAAATTATAAAAGTCTGGGGCGTTTTCTGGACTGTGACATGGAAGAGACAGATTCTTATCTGTATTCTGTCAGGGAGCGTCGGAAGTTAGAGAGTGAAATACAGGCATTGGGCAGTCTTGGATTTCAGGCTGATTATACAGAGGACACGGAGTTACCGTTTGAAGTGGAGGGAGCAATACGGTTTCCGCGGCAGGCGCAGTTCCAGCCACTCAAATTTGCCGCCGGGATCAGCAAAAATCTGAGAATCTATGAACATTCCGAAGTGCGTGAGATGACAGAGTATTTTGCATTGACAGAAAAAGGTTCAGTCGCAGCAGAGAAAATTATCATTGCGACACATTTTCCGTTTATTAATACGAGAGGTTCCTATTATTTAAAGTTATATCAGAATCGTTCTTATGTACTTGCCTGTGCATATGGAAAAAATCTGAAGGGCATGTATCTTGAAGCAGATAATATCGGATTGTCCTTGAAAAATTACGAAGACTATCTGCTGATAGGCGGAGGCGGTCACCGGTCTGGAAAGGAAAAAAGCAACTGGGATTTACTGCGCGATATCGCAAAGGAATATTTCCCGGAAGCAAAGGAACGCTATTTCTGGGCAACACAGGACTGCATGTCTCTGGATAAAAGACCATACATCGGTCCATACAGTAAAAATACACCGGATCTATTTGTGGCAACCGGATTTGGAAAATGGGGGATGACAGGTTCCATGCTGTCAGCAATGATCTTGTCAGACCTCGTACAGGAAAAAAACAATGAATATTCTACTGTTTTTTCACCATCACGCAATATGTTAAAACCACAGTTAATTTCTAATCTGGGTCATGCACTTGTGGGGATTGGAAGGATTGGCGGAAAAAGATGCAGTCATATGGGATGTGTCCTTCAGTGGAATAAAGAAGAACAGACATGGGAATGTCCATGTCATGGCTCAAGATTTTCAGCAGATGGGAAGGTGTTGGATAACCCAGCCTGTGATGGACTAAAAAAGAAACATAAAAAATAGGTATTGAGATTCAAAATAAGCAGTGGTATGATACAAAATCGGAATAAAAACAAAGGAGAAAAATCATGAAATATGTAAGACAGCTTTTAATTATTCTGTTCGTTTCTTTTTTTGGTGAACTTTTAAAATATATCATACCACTATCCATACCGGCGAGTATTTATGGCATGGTACTTCTTTTCCTTGCATTGGAATTGAAAATTTTAAAGGTGTCAGACATCAAAGAAACAAGTAATTTTCTGATCGAGATCATGCCATTGATGTTTGTGCCGGCCGGAGTAGGACTTCTTGATTCGTGGGGAGCTCTGCAGCCAATCTGGATACAGGTGGTTGTCATTACGCTGATCTCAACGGTGATCGTCATGGGAGTTTCCGGAAGCATCACGCAGTTTGTGATACGAAAAGGAAAGAAAAAGGAGGAGTAAGAACATGAAATCATTTTTAACAGATTCCGTTTTCTTAGGGGTTGTAGTCAGTCTGTTGACCTATGAGTTTGGTTTATGGTTTAAAAAGAAAGTAAAAATCGCAATATTTAATCCACTTTTAATTTCCGTAATTGCAGTTATGGTATTTCTGGTGGTGTTTCATATAGACTATGCAGATTATCAGGAAGGAGCAAAATACATAAGTTATTTGTTGACACCGGCGACTGTCTGTCTGGCAGTTCCTCTGTATGAGCAGTTTGAGTTACTCAGGAAAAATCTGAAAGCTGTCATAGCAGGAATCATTTCCGGGGTATTTACCAGCATGACATGTATTCTGGTTCTGGCTTTGCTTTTCCGTTTCGATCATCAGCAGTATGTTACATTACTTCCAAAATCTATCACAACAGCGATCGGAATGGGAGTTTCTGAGGAACTTGGTGGCTATGTGACAATTACCGTTGCGGTCATTATCATCACAGGAATTTTTGGATACATAACAGCGGATGCGGTATTAAAACTTTTTCATATTGAAGAACCTATCGCAAAAGGGATTGCAATTGGTTCTGCCTCACATGCTGTAGGAACTGCAAAAGCGATGGAACTCGGCGAGATAGAGGGGGCAATGAGCAGCCTTTCCATTGCGGTTTCCGGTATTCTGACTGTTGTTGCCGCTATGGTTTATGCTAACTTCCTGTAAACCGGAGTTTAATTGGCGTAGTGTTGCAGATTCTGCGGTGCTTTCTTAGGGCTTGAAGGGCAGATATAAGCGTCCTCTCGCAAGTCGTGGTTTTATAGGTTTATGAAAAGAAAAACGGTATAAACGAAATATTATGTTTCTGTTCGCTGGACATTCCGATAGGCTTCTGAGCAACAATCTTGAGAAGCAGTGCTTCCCAAGATTGTTAGAATCCTATCTCCATAGCTCACAAAGAAAATAATATTTGTTTATACCGTTTTTCTTTCATTTACGTTACGAATGACTTGTGAGAGGACGCTTATACATGCCCAATTTACGCTATGAACTGCACCACAAAATCTGCAATTTACGTTATGGAATTCCCGGAGTTTCATCTTTGATTTCTGCCGTTCGCAACATGGATTGACGGATTTTCACAACCTGAATATTGCATGCTGCACAGTCTTGGCTTAATAAAAAATAGAACTGATTTGTTTTCAGGATTTTGGGAGCGGCCGGTCCTAAGAAAGCAGCCATTGCGATTTCAAAAGACAATGTCAATTGGATTTTGAAATCACGATGGCTGCTTTCTTAGTACCGCTGCCAGCGACAACAAGCGGAAGCGTTCCTGAAAACAAACAGTTCTATTTTTTATATTTCTATATACTATGTTGGCATGCAATACGACATAACCTGCAAAAATCCGTAACACCACCCACCAGCGCAGTTCAAAAGCAAACCTCCCTGTAACCAAATGCGCAGAATTTCATAGAATAATCTGAAAATATTTTATGGAAGAAAATATGTATTGTCAGAATCGAATTAGTTATCGTGTACAGGAAGGAGACTCTCTGTACAAACTTGCAAAACAGTTTCATACAACCGTAACCGAACTTATCCTGCTCAATTCCGGGGTGAACCCATACAATCTTCAGACGGGAATGCGCCTGACGATCTGCCCGGGAGAGGGATATGTGGATGAGAATGAGAGCAAACCATCCGAGGGGAACACGAACAAACCAACTAAGACTCCTGTGGGTGGAATTGTCATTATCCCGGGAACTACGACACAGCCGGGAGGCACAACACGCCCGGGAACTACGACACAGCCGGGAACTGCAACACGCCCGGGAACCACAACGCAGCCGGGAAACAACATGGGCGTGGATCTGCGACAGCGCATGCGCATGGCATGGCTCAATCATATTACACTTGTAAAATTCTATCTCATCAGTTTTTTTGAAAACCTGTCAGGTCAGAATGCGTGGAAAGACGCCGTGTACAAAAATGCAGAGGAGATTCTTGCGATTTTTGCTCAGTATTATCCGGCTTCAGCAATGCAGAGATTCCGCAAACTTTTTATGGAGCATTTGCGTCTGACCGATGAAGTTGCAGCCGGCTTAAAGGCTGATCCGGCTTTTTCGGGAGCAGCTATGGAAAACTGGTATATCAATGCGGAGGAAATCGCATCCTTTTTGAGCAGACAGACACCGGCCTACAACGAGACAGAGTTGAGAAAAATGTTCTACGATCATCTTGATATGGAACGTCAGCAGATGGAAGCATATCTGGACGGCGATTATGAGACAGATATTGAAATTTACTTAAGATCACAGCAGAATATGATCGAGCTTGCCGATTTTCTTACAAGTGGACTTCTTGCGCGGTAAATCGTAACAATCATATTATTACTTCTGATTTTAAGTGCCATAATCATAAATTATAAGTGGTTGACATAATTCTAAGTAAGAACGCAGAAAAGCCGAAAAACCGCTTTATTTTAAGAAAAATAGTTTGACGAAATTTGCATTTATGATAAGATATAGTCGTTAGTCCTGACCGGGAAAAAGAAAAACTGCAATCAGGAAAGTGACGGCTGGCTGTGATCGGCCGGTGATAATAGAGAAACAGAATCGAAGGAGTTTGAAAAAATGATTAAAGTTGTGAAATTCGGTGGAAGCTCTCTTGCAAGTGCAGAACAGTTTGCAAAGGTTGGTAAGATTATCCATGCAGACAAAGAGCGAAGATATGTAGTGCCTAGTGCACCGGGAAAAAGAAATTCTAAGGACACAAAGGTAACGGATATGCTGTATGCATGTTATGACCTTGTGGAAAAGGATGAAGATTTCCGTGTGATGTTAATGAAAATCAAAGACCGTTATGACACAATTATTAATGGTTTGAATTTAAAACTTTCTTTAGAGGAAGAGTTTAAGAAAATCTCCGAGAATTTTAAAAATAAAGCAGGTGTTGATTATGCAGCGTCCCGCGGTGAGTATCTGAATGGTATCATTATGGCAAACTACCTTGGATATGAATTTGTGGATGCGGCAGAAGTGATCTTTTTTGATGAGGATGGCAACTTTATGCCGGAGAAAACAGATAAAGTACTGTCTGAGCGTCTTGCAAAAACAGAGCGTGCGGTCATTCCGGGATTTTACGGCGCAAAAGAGGATGGAACCATCAAAACATTTTCGCGTGGGGGTTCTGATATCACAGGATCTATCGTTTCGCGGGCAGTGCGGGCAACCTGTTATGAGAACTGGACCGATGTCTCAGGATTTTTGATCGCAGATCCAAGGATCATCGACAATCCAAAGCCGATCAAGACGATCACTTACCGTGAACTCCGCGAGCTCTCCTACATGGGAGCCGGCGTACTGCATGAGGATGCGGTATTCCCTGTGCGCAAAGCTGGTATACCGATCAATATCCGTAATACGAATGCACCGGAAGATGAGGGAACCTGGATCGTGGAGAGCACCTGCCATCAGTCAAAATATACGATCACCGGTATCGCAGGTAAAAAAGGTTTCGTTTCTGTAAACATTGATAAAGATATGATGAACTCCGAGATTGGATTTGGCAGAAAAGTGTTATCTGCATTTGAAGATAATGGAATTTCATTTGAACATATGCCATCCGGGATTGATACAATGACAATCTTTGTACACCAGCCGGAGTTTGAGGGAAAAGAGCAGGCTGTCATTTCGGCTATCCACAGATATGCGCAGCCGGACAGCATTGAGCTGGAGAGCGATCTTGCACTCATTGCAGTTGTTGGCCGTGGTATGAAATCCACACGCGGAACAGCAGGAAGAATTTTCTCTGCATTGGCACATGCAAACATCAATGTAAAAATGATCGATCAGGGATCATCTGAGTTAAACATCATTATTGGTGTAAGCAACGCAGATTTTGAGAATGCGATCAAGGCGATTTATGATATTTTTGTTATTACACAGTTATAGGATAGATGAAAAAACAAACTACTTTTCGTAAGACAATTGAAAAAGTATGGAAGAATAGGGCTGCAATCGTTATCGCAATTGCAGCCACTGTTTTTATGTGCGGATTGACGGCGCTGGAGTTTGTGGCGCTTCGGATGGAATGGAATCTTCCGGTGCTTGCGTATGTGACAGGTGACTCTGACAGCTATATTTTTGAGGAATACAGAAGTGATGAGATGAAGCTGGATGACAGCACAGAAAACGTATTGCTAGAAGAGGATATGCGGCAGGGGAAAAGCCAGAGCCGGGACGACCGGCAGGAAGATATCACGCAGGGCGAAAGCCAGAGTGAGAAATCCGGGAAGGATGCAGCACAGGGCGAAAGCCAGAGTGAAAATCGGCAGGAAGATGTTTCACAGAAAGAAAACACACAGGAAAAAGATTCACAGCAGTCTGCTTCAGACGAAACGGAATTTCCTTATTACATAAAAATAAACCGTAAACAAAACTGCATTACCGTATATACTTCAGACGAAAACGGCGAATATACGGTTCCGTATAAGGCGATGATCTGTTCCACAGGATTGTACAATGCAACACCGCGCGGCACATTTCATTTATCAACCAAATATCTGTGGCGGGAATTGTACGGAAAAGTATATGGTCAGTATGCAACCCGGATCACAGGAGGCGTTTTGTTTCATTCGGTTCCATACTATAAAAAATCAAAAAGTGCTCTGTGCACAGAAAAATATAATAAACTTGGACAGCAGGCATCTATGGGATGTGTGCGGCTCACGGTGGAAGATGCAAAATGGATCGCAGATAACTGTCCATCGGGAACAACCGTGGAAATTTATGAGGATGATGATCCGGGACCACTGGGAAAACCTGAGGCAGCGCATATTGATACAGACAGTCCGAATAAAGGCTGGGATCCGACAGATCCGGATGTAGAGAATCCGTGGCATCAGCTGTCAGATGATGAATAAAAAATAAACATGAAAAAGGCGACATCGAAATTTTTTTTCTTTCAATGCCGCCTTTTAAACTATTTCGTCCATGGGACTATACCTCGCTATTCTTTTTTCTACTGTTCGTTCTGTTTGCCGCTTCATTTTGAAATTTCTAAACAATTTTTCTTATTGCCTATCATTTCTTTTATGAAACTCTCAAACAACTCTTTTGGACTTCTTCGCTTTTCTCTTCAATCTCTGAACCTGTTTTCTTATGACATTTGGAATTGTATCATATAAGAATGTTTCTAATCTGATACTAATTCAGGATTCCTTTCTTAGGATCGTCATGTTTTCATTTCATCTTTTGAAGGTAAAACCGAATGCAATTACTGTTTTGGTGGACTGTACCTCGATTCTTTTAAAATTCTTTTGGGTAAATCGTTATGTTTCTGGTGGTCCGTACCTCCTGTCTTTCATATTCTATTAGGTATTTCGTTACGTTTCTGGTGGACTGTACCTCCTTTATTTTTTTCTCTCTTGTTTTTTGTTAATTTAGTTATAACAGATAAAAGAGAAAATGTCAATAATAAAATTAGAAAAATATAAAATAATTTTTAAAGATAAAAATAATTATATTAATTTTGCGAAATATTCAGAAAATATAAAAAGCATAAAAAATATAAGCAGGAACGAAAAATCCATATGCAGGACAACTTTGCAAAACATCAGATGGGAAGGAACCGGGAAACATTTCTTTCATATAATAAAATGAAGGGAGCGTAGGTGTGAAGGATATGAACGGTCAAACAATACTTCTTATAAGCGATATGCGTCAGGTATATCTGGCAGAAATCCTGACAAAAAAAGGGATGAGTGTGCGCTGCCTGGACATCAGAAACAGTCAGACAGTAGAAGAACAGCTTTTAAAATTAAAAAAATTTCTTGCCGGGGCGGCAATGCTGGTGCTTCCAATCCCGGTAACAAAAGTTCCAGAGCAGGAGCGGCTGAATGAAATTTTAAATAAAAATCTGGCAAATGATACGCTGGTGCTTGGTGGATGTTTTACAGAAGAACAGCGGGAACTTTTGGACAGGAGAGGAATCCGTTACCTTGATTTTATGGAGGATGAAGTGGTGGCACAGGAAAATGCGGTGGCAACGGCAGAGGGTGCGATCGCAGAACTTACCAACCACAGTCCTTATAATATAGAAGGTGCCAAAATTCTGGTGACCGGATACGGAAACTGTGGAAAGGCAATCGCAAAGAAACTCCGGGGACTGGGAGCGAGGGTGACAGTGCTTGCCAGACGCCGCGAGGTAAGAAAGCAGGCAAAAGAAGATGGATTTTATGCAGTTGATTTTGCATTCGGACCGGAGGAGGCAATGGGAGCGGCAATGCTTGTAAATACTGTGCCGGCACCGGTTGTGACGCGGGTGATCATCAAGGAACTTCCGCGTGATGCCTATATTCTGGATATTGCCTCAAAACCTGGCGGAACAGATTTTGCATGTGCAAAAGAGTTTGGCATCCGGGCAGATTTAGTGCTTGGCATTCCGGGAAAATATGCGCCAAAAGAAAGTGCATATATTCTGGAACGGTCCATGGAACGTTTTGCCGCAAAGTAAAAAACATAGACAGATAGATTCGTTTTTACAGAAAATGTGTGACAGAAAATATAGGTAACGAAATGATTCTTGATTTAAATAAAGCAGGAAGGTATGGAAAATGGATTTTTCAAAATGTAATATCGGACTTGGAATCACAGGTTCCTTCTGTATGTTTTCAAGAGCCAGAAAGGAAATAGAAAGGCTGACAGAACTTGGCGCAAATGTGATCCCTATTTTTTCATTTAATGCACAGACCTGTGATACCAGGTTTGGAAGCGCAAAAGATTATGTGGAAGGGATCTGTGATATCACAGGGAATGAGGGAATACGCACTATCTGCGCAGCGGAGCCGATCGGACCGAATAATTTTCTGGATATCATGGTGATCGCACCGTGTACCGGAAATACTGCGGCAAAACTCTGCAACGGGATCACAGATACACCGGTTCTTATGGCAGCCAAGGCACACATGAGAAATGGAAAGCCGCTTGTAATCTCAATTTCAACGAATGACGCACTTGGAGCTAATTTTAAAAATATTGGCATGCTCATGAATACCAAAAATGTGTATTTCGTTCCGTTTGGTCAGGATAACTGCAAGAGCAAGCCAAATTCCCTGGTCGCAAAAATGGAATTGCTGCCGGAGACCATTGAGTATGCTTTGAATGGCAAACAGATTCAGCCGGTCATTCAGAATCCGGATTAAACCGGAGTTTAATTGACGTAGTGTCGCAGATTCTGTAGTGCTTTCTTAGGGCTTGAAGGGCAGATATAAGCGTCCTTTCACAAGTCGTGATTTTATAGGTTTATGAAAAGAAAAACGGTACAGACGAAATATGATGTTCCTGTTCGCCGGGTATTTCGCTGGGCTTCTGAACAACAATCATGTTCAGCTGAAGCTTCCATGATTGTTAGAATCCCAGCTCCATGGCTCACGAAGGAAATCATATTTGTCTG
>OCSH01001419.1_pt1 | contig 17843 bp, 10 predicted proteins | sample 1538371 | NCBI WGS metagenome assembly OCSH01 (sample SAMN04571687, study PRJEB22368) | human gut metagenome | biome: human gut; material: stool | host: Homo sapiens | place: Luxembourg | collected 2012-06-01 | reverse complement strand
GAGATAATGATGCTAAAGCAACAGGACCTTTCATTATGGGATGTATTGAGTTGAATTATTGAGTGTATTCCATAATAGATGTACACTTTTTAAGTTTGATTTTATTTATTAATCAAATTAACAATTTAAATTATAATTTATGTTGATGAAAAACACAGTATTTTTTCAAAAAAAGGCATGTCCAATTGCCGTGAGATGCTTAACAAGCATTTTATATTTCTTTTTGTTTTCACTCTCGTCGTTAGCGGCTTGCGTAGATAAAGAACCTGTAGATGAGGAGGATGCAGATCCTGCCATCAATCCTCACAGTTCATATCTGGAGGAGGAAGAAAGTAGTGGTAATACAAGTTCTGGTCCGGCATTTCCTGTCTTAGCCAATTATGCACCGGCATTTCCGGGTGCAGTAGGATATGGCAGAAATGCTGATGGTGCACGTGGTAGTAACAACCGAGAAATTTATGTAGTAACTAATTTGAATAATAGTGGTGCTGGATCGTTAAGAGATGCTGTTAGTCAAGCAAACAGAATTGTAGTGTTTAACGTGTCAGGTGTGATTGATTTGAATAAAGAAGTACTTGTGTTTAAAGACAATCAAACAGTCTTGTTTCAGACGGCTCCCGGCGATGGCATCGAACTTTATAATGGTAGGACTTCTTCCACCAATGCGAATAACCTGATTGTACGTTATATGCGTATGCGTACTGGTCGCCAGGTTAGTGGCAGTGACAACATAGACGCAGGAGGAGCTGCCTATGGGCATGATCAAATTTATGATCATTGTTCTTTCACATGGGGAACAGATGAATGTTTTTCACTCAATAATGACAAGCAACCGAAAGGTCTCTATAACATAACATTGCAGAATTCAATTTTAGGACAAGGATGCCAGAATCATTCTTGCGGAGGTTTAGTTCAAACTAGTGATAAAGAAGGAGTTACTGTCTTTCGAAATCTATTTATTGACAATAAAACTCGTAATTTTAAGGTGAAAGGATTGAATCAATTTGTTAACAATGTTATTTATAATTGGGGAAATGGAGCGGCTTATAATATGGGGGGGGAATCTTCTGGGCACTCTAACACAGTTATTGAAAATAATTATTTTATCAAAGGACCAGCTTATACATGGGTGAATACGTCATATCCTATAGAAACTACAGATAAGAGTATGTTCGATGATGAAACGAAATATCATTATAATGGAATAAGTAGTGACAATAAAAATTATTTGGTAGATACTTATCAACAAGTAAATCCAACTAAACCTTTCATAGGTGGTAATGGTGATGGTGATTTTGATACTTATTGTGTAGGTAATTATTATGATAACGATAAAGACGGCACATTAAATGGATTTGAAATCACTCAGGGTAATTGGCAAACATATTGCAGTGCCACTCCTGTCTTTTTGAGTAAACCTGATAGCCAACACTCGGAAATCAGCATAAAAACTAGTGCTACAGAAGCTTATCATTGGATAGTTGAAAATGTTGGGCCGGTTTTACCCAATCGTGATTTGGTAGATAAATTCATGATTGATGAACTGACTTCATTAGGTACTAAAGGAACAATTTTTAGAAATCAAAACATAGAGACACAATACCCTCTTGCCAAGACTTGGCAAAATATTAATGTTGGCACTGCTAGAAAAGATACGGATGGCGACGGCATACCCGATGATTTTGAGGACAAATGGGGGCTAAATAAAAATAATGCGGGAGATGCCGTTCGTATTGCAGAGAACGGATATACGATGATTGAAAACTATGCTTTTTCACTCGAATTTCCAGATGAGTATGAAAAGGCTTGGAAAGAAGCGTACGGTGAATAAATAGTGAAATACAATAAATAATAAGTTATATGAAACAGCAAATTTTTTTACAATTCATCTTAGGAATTTTATTTTCTTCTTTTTTCATTGTTGCTTGCGATAGTACGGATTTATTCGACACATCTACTTGTATACAAAAAATAGAAAAGAGTACAAAAAGTATATCAGAACACTTTTGAGAATCTAATATCTGTTATTGCAATGGCTCATAATGGCTATATTTATAATACGCAAGATAGACAGGATTATTGTCATGTATATTTAGATGGGGCAGAGTATCCTGCTTATCCCAATATTACTGTACCTTTAGAAAACGAAAAATATGTTGATATATGGCATAAAATGTCTTATGGAAAACATCATGTAAAGCTAGTTATTATGATAGACGAAGGAGTCCGTTACTCATATCAAAAATGTACAATATTAGTAACATCTGAAATTACTGCTTTAGGGGAAGAATTTTATTACAATACGGTAGATTTGGATGAAGACCATACATCTACCACAACTGCCGGATTTGTAGCAGAATTTGATGTAGATTATCCATATTTGGAAGAGAATAATTATGCGTTATCAATCAATCTGGATTTCAAATAATAAAACTCATAATTTTAAACTAATGAAAACAATGAAAAACAAAGTATCTTTACGGAGAATGCTTTGGCTGTTATGCCTCCCATTACTCTTTACAGCCTGTAAAGACAACATGGACGAGCATTACGAAGTGCCTGATTGGGTAGCAGACAACGCATGGGAAGTATTAAGTTCTAGTGAACACGGAAACTATTCCATCTTCCTACAAGGAGTGGAGATTGCCGGTTTCAAGCAAATGCTTGAAGGTAAAGCAATCTTAACTATTATGGCACCAGACGATAGCGCTTTCCAAGCCTATCTAAGCGAAAAAGGTTATGCCACTATTAACGACATGCCTGTTGATGAGGTAAAAAAAGTAATAGGTTACCACGTACTTTATTATTCTTATAATAAGGAGAAACTGGTTAACTTCCGTCCGACGGGAAACACAGAAACAGAAGAAGAGCAGAATGTAGCTGCAGGTCTGTATTACAAACACCGAACAAGAAGCAGCGACGCACCAACAATTGAGACAACTGCTACAGGTTCTTCTGTTATGGTATACCACTTGGAACGCTATTTGCCGGTATTCTCTTATCGCTATTTCCAGACGAAAGGTATTGATGCGAAGAGTAACTACGAAGCTTTTTATCCTAACTCTACTTGGACAGGAGAAAATGGATTCAACGTATCTAACGCGTCAGTAAAAGAATACGGAATAATTGCCAATAATGGCTATATTCATACGGTTGACCGGGTGATTGAACCATTGGAAACAATTTATACCGAATTGAAGAAACAAGATGAATATTCTATCTTTTTCAATTTATATGATTCTTTCGGTGAATATATTGCCGATAATACATTAAGTGACTCTTATGCTGCGGCATACGGAGTAGATACACTTTATCAATATCAGCACAACAGTCTGCCGAACATTGCTTGCGAATGGCCTACAAGCAGCTATCTAAATTTCACGTTATTGACTGCTACCGCTTACAGCATCTTTGCACCGTCAAACACTGCCATTAATCATTTCTTCGACAATTTCTGGAAAGTCGGAGGTTATTCTTCATTGGGAGAGGTTGATCCATTGGCTCTTAACTATTTTCTATACCAGTTTATCTATGGTGGCTCATTGGTATTCCCTGAAGAAATAGGAACAGGAAAACTGGAATCCTTGCTCGGTTCGCCAATCAATATTAATCCGGCAATGTTGAACGAAAAAATCATGTGCGTAAACGGTGCGCTCTATGGAATGAACGAGATTCAGGAACCGAGTGCATTTGCGTCTGTAGTAGGACCTTTGTTCCAATATCGGGATGCGCGTTCTTTCCTTTATGCATTGGGAGGTTCTTCCCTGATATCCTCTTACACATCTAATTTAGTGAAATATATTATGCTTGTTCCCACTGCGGACCAATTTGATGCTTCAGGTATTAGAACCGTTTATAGTACTCAAGGATTGGAAGAAATGGGGGATGATGGTTGGTCAGAAATCAGTAGTTCTGCCAAACAGAATATTATGTATTTACACTCTGCCAGCATTCCTAGTGGTCAGGAAAGTGAATTGCCGGAGAATGGAACGAAAGTAATCCCTACACAATCCAGTTGGAACTTCTGGTTTGTTAAGGATGGAGAAATTACTTGTAATGCTATTTTCAATCAGCAATTGAATCCTCAATTCAATGGAGAGGTCTTCTTCCCATTTACGAAACTGAAAGACGGCTCTAATGGCAGTGCCTACAGCTTTGATTGTAATCAGCTATTTATGGCAGAAAGTGGTGACTTGAACTACAACCTTGCTATTTGTGCGGACAGGAATTATCCGTATTATTGTTTTACCCAATTACTGCGTCAAACAGATATTATATCTAATCAAGTACTGATGAATATTTTCTTAAAAGGACGGTTTGTCGCATTTATTCCTACCAATGAAGCTATCAAACAAGCGTTATTGGATAATAGGATTCCGGGGGCAACCAACGCTTCATTTGATGCTAATGGTGAGTTGACCGGTGACTTTGATAAAGCAAAATTAGCAAACTATCTGAACTCATACTTCATGACTGCCAAACAAAATGTGATAGCTTCTTATCCTTATATTGGATCTGATTTCAAGAGCGGGCGTTATTGGAGTGAACGTACGGCAGAAACAGAAGGAGCGACTGTGCCACAACTGATTTATACAGATAATGGGACTTCACTGAGTATCCAGTTGGAAGGATACAAAGAATGTCATGTGATTCCGGACTACAACTATTTCCCGTTTGCATACGAAGAAGGTTGTTTCCACCTGATTGATGACGTCTTTTGATTAACAGAAAAATAGAGATTATGAAATTATTAAAATACATACTGATTGCTATCGTATTCGCGGCAACTGCCGGCGAAGCTTTTGGACAAGTTAAAGTCCTGTCCGGTAAAGTGACCGAGATGTTCGGTGCGACAGCAGAACCTATGGTGGGAGTGAACGTTAACATCCTTAATTCCCAAAACCGTTCATTAGGCGGTACTATCACAAATATGGACGGTATCTACAACTTGAAAGTACCAAATGAAAATAATCTGACCATCGTGTTTTCTTATATTGGAATGAAAACTCAACGAATCAAGTACAACGGTCAGACTAAATTGAATATTACCATGAAGGACGATACACAGTCAATCAATGAGGTGGTAATCTCGGGAAAACGAATTGAACGAAACGATATGGGTATCAGTTCCAGAGAGCAATCTTCTGCCACACAGAAAGTTAACATGGAAGATTTGGTAGCAATTGCTCCGGTCACTTCTATCGAAGATGCCCTGCAGGGACAGTTGGGTGGTGTCGACATTGTATTAGGCGGTGGTGACCCCGGTGCACGTGCTTCTATCCAGATTCGTGGTGGAAGTACACTGAACGCCAATTCCGAGCCGTTGATCGTGGTCGATGGTGTTCCTTACCCGGCTGAAATTGATGATAATACAGATTTCTCGACCATCAATAATGATGATTTGGGCGCCTTGCTGAATATTTCACCGCAAGATATTGAATCTATTGAGGTTTTAAAAGATGCGGCGGCTACCGCTGTTTGGGGTACCAAAGGTGCTAATGGTGTGTTGGTCATCAAAACAAAACAGGGAGTGCAGGGAAAAACGCGTTTCAGCTTCTCTTCCAAGTTCTCCGCTAAGTTTGAACCGGAAAGTATTCCGATGCTGGATGGTAATCAATATTCAGCCTTAATTTCCGATGCTCTGTGGAATAGTGCCAATTACATTGGCCTTGCCAACTCTACCAACTATTTGCAGATGCTTTACAATTCTCCGGAGATTGGTTATCAGCCGGACTGGACTTTTTTTGATGAATACAACCAGAACACAGATTGGCTGTCTGAAGTACGTCGAAATACGCAATCATGGGAAAATACTTTTTCTATGAGTGGTGGAGGTGAAAGAGCGACTTATCGTTTCTCTTTAGGCTATCTGGACGAAGGCGGCACGACTGTTGGAACTGACTTCAGCCGTTTGAATTCCTCGTTGAATGTACGTTATAAGTTTTCTGACAAGCTAATTTTCACAACGCAATTTTCTTTTGTTCAATCTACGAGAAACAATAACTATTACAATGTACGTACAGAGGCTTTCCGCAAAGCACCGAACAAATCTCCTTACTATATTGACGATGAAACAGGAAATTATACTTCACAGTATTTCAATCACAACGAAAATTCTACATTAGACCCGGCTTTTGACAGCAAGAAAAGTCGATACTACAATCCTATCGCTATGGCGAATGAGAGTGTCAACAAAACCATCCAGCGGGAAAGTAAGATGAACTTCAACATTGAATATAACATATTGAATGGACTAACCTACTGGGGTAATGTCAACATGAATATCCGTAATACGAAAGGACGTATGTTCTTGCCGCAAGTAGCTACCGGACTTGCTTGGACTGATAGCAATGCAAACCGCAGTACGGATACTTCTTCTGATCAATTGACCATCAATACGGAGAACAAGTTGATCTACCGCAAAAATTGGAATGATAAGCATAGCATCATTGCAACCGGCGTGTTCCGTACTGTGGAAACGACAAAATCCAGCTATGGAAGTGAAACTTCCGGTAATGCTTCTTCCGGTCTTGCCGACCCTACTATCGGAAGTGCCGTACGTAAAATTAGTTCCGGAGATTCTAAGACACGTAGCATCAATGGGGTAGCTTTAATGAACTATACTTTGCTGAACCGCTATATCGTCAATGCTTCTTTGGGCTTGGAGGGCAACTCAACTATGGGTAAATCGGAACGTTTAGGTCTGTTCCCTACTGTCGGTGTCGCTTGGCATCTGGCAGATGAGAAATTCATGGACTTCTCGAACGACTGGATGGATGAGTTTAAACTTCGCTTCAGTTTGGGACAGACGGGAAATGCTGCCTCCGGTGCTTCGCTCTATCTGGGGTCATACGCCTCCGGTGACAATTACATGGATATGAGTGCCATTACCCCGAGCACCATGCAGCTCAATCGCTTGAAATGGGAAACAACCACTGAATATAATACAGGTCTGGACGCTTCTTTCTTAAAAGGGAAACTCCGCTTTACGGTCGATGTCTATCAGAAATATATCAAAGATCTGTTGCAAAAGAAAGTTAAAATGCCAACTAGTATCGGTTATGGAAATGGTTATGAAGTCAGCTACATGAATTCTGGAAAGATGACGAATAAAGGGTGGGAATTCCGTGTTGATGCAGTCCCTTTTGAAAACAGAGACTGGCGTGTTGGATTCTACTTCAACATCGCCCACAACGAGAACAAGATTACGGAAATGCCGGATAACTATACCGAAGAAAACTATACCTTCAACAATGGTGAATATGCATACCGTAGAGAAGAAGGACGTCCGATGGGTTCTTTCTATGGTTATCGCTACAAAGGCGTTTGTCAAAATAAAGATGCCACGTATGCACGTGATGCCGATGGCAACGTGATGAAAGATATTTCCGGCAATGCGATTGTTATGCGGAATGGAACAGCTACCATAGCTCCCGGAGATGCTCTCTACGAGGATATAAATCATGATGGTGTCATCAACCAATATGATATTGTCTATTTAGGTAACTCTAATCCGAGATTCACCGGAGGTGCTGGTGTTAATGTCAGCTATAAGCAATTTAAGCTGTCTGCTATTTTTTACGGACGTTATGGACAGGATGTAGTCAACTCTACCCGTTTAAACAATGAGTCCATGCGCGGAATTGACAATCAAAGTACGGCTGTCCTTAGACGTTGGCGCAACGAAGGTGATCAGACAGATATTCCGCGTGCACTCTATGGAGAAGGATACAACACACTGGGCTCTGACCGCTTTGTGGAAGATGCTTCTTACCTGCGTTTGAAATCTTTGTCGTTCAATTATCGTTTGCCGAAGAAAATAATTCAGCGTTGGGGATTTAGTAATATTGATGTATATGTCACCGGATACAACCTCTTTACTTGGACTAAATACACCGGTCAGGATCCGGAAGTGAAGACCGAAAACACATATGCCAGAGATAGTGCTACTACACCGGCTTCTATTCAGCTTGTTGCCGGCTTTAATTTAAGTTTTTAAAAGATCTACGAACATGAAAAAGATATTTACTATATTGTTACTATCCGGAAGTTTGTTGATGAGCGGATGCAGCGATTGGCTTGATATTCTGCCCAAAGATAAGCAATCTACCGATATGTACTGGGAGTCTTCTGAAGATGTGGAAGCCATTCTTGCACAGGGATATAGTCGTTTGCGTGCTTGTGTTCCCTATATCATCAACTGGGGAGAATTGAGAGGAAGTTCCGTCATAGTCCCCAATAGAGGAACCGGAACTGGTCTGATTCAGAATTTTCAGGCGCTGCCCAGTATGACAACAGTTCAATGGGGGACCTTCTACCAGGTGATCGGTATGGCGAATGCTGTGTTAAAATATGCACCGACCGTGATGGACAAAGATGCAAGTTATTATGAATCGAGAATGAACTCACATCTGACGGAAGCTTATTTCCTACGCGGACTGTCATACCTGTATCTGGTACGTAACTTCCGGGAGGTGCCCTTGATTACCGAACCCTACGTAGACGATGCCATGCCTAATGACGTAGCCAAGTCATCCGAAACGGAGATTTTGGAATTGATAAAAAGCGATGTACGTGCAGCGTTAGCAACTAATGCTGCCAAAGAAACATTTGATGGAACATGGGCTACCAAAGGGCGTGCCACTAAATGGGCATTGTACGCACTGATGGCGGAAACTTGCCTTTGGGCAGAAGAATACGAAGAATGTGTCACGTATGCTGATTACCTAATTAATGCTACAGCCGCTATGCGACCAGTATTTATGTCGACACCCGGACAATGGTTCAATATGTTCTATCCCGGTAACAGTAACGAATCTATCTTTGAAATACAATATGACGAAACCAATTATGCACAAGGAAGCGGAAGCCCATCCAAGGTTTTCCCTTATGGCACTGATGTTACAATAGACTCATATATGTATTCTGAGCCGATGACTCTTCGCTTAATAGAAGAATACACACAACATAGAGGAGATGAAATAAACCGCACTTATTATGGTTCATTTGCCGGTACTGCTTATGCTAGCTATCCGGACAACGGCATTATCTGGAAATATTCAGGAATGGGAGTTGCTGACCGGGAAGCCGTACGTACCATTCAGGATGCCAATTATATTATCTATCGTATGGCAGACGTAATGTTGATGAAAGCGGAGGCACTGATCCGTATCGGCGGTTCCGCCAACTGGACAGAGGCATTGTCTATCATTAATCAGATACGCGAACGTTCAGAGCTAAACCCACGGAGTGAAGTCAGTGCGGACAATATCAGCGAAGCTACTGAAGAAATGTTATTGGAGATGCTATTGGATGAACGCGACATGGAGTTTGCTGCAGAAGGCAAACGTTGGTATGACCTATTGCGCTACGGCAAGCAGCAAAACTTCAAGTATAAAGCCCGCTTTAAAGCAATCATTATGGAGAACAACCTTACAGCGGAAAATAAATGGCTGAGTTCTGTTCTGGATAACGATAATGCTTGGTATCTGCCAATTCCTGCTGAAGATATATTCAACAACTCGTTATTGACACAAAATCCTTATTATGAATAATTAAATAACGATATACGATGAAAAAATTAAAAAAAATATACTGGATGCTGCTCATCGTTTTATGTGCAGCTTGTAATGATCCGTATGATGGAGACACTTTCGTGGTCTTCGACACACAGCCTGCCGCAACTTATTTATCCAGCAGATCGGAAGACTTTTCCGAATGGATTCACATCATGAAATATGCGGACTTATACAATGCGGTGAATCAGGCTACCCAACGCTTCACTCTTTTCGTCCCCAACAATACGGCCGTACAGGAGTTTTACACCCGAAGAGGGGTTTCTTCCATTGAAGAGTTGGGAACAGAATATGCGCGTAATTTGGTATCTTATCATATTATACAAGATACCATCAATCAAGCAACTTTTATTGAGAAGGAAGGTGCATTAGCTAAAAGAACCGTTTCTGACGATGTTTTGATGGTATCATTCGGAAGTGCGGAAAATGGCGGTGGTGGTATGCGGTCTGTTTATCTGAACAGTGAAGCTCATGTGCTTGAATTTGCGAATCCGGTATCCAACGGTTACGTATATGTATTGGGAAATACGTTAACTCCGCTTACTGAAAGCGTATATGCCCGGATATCCGAAAGCGGACGTCCTTATACCCTCTTGAAGTCCGCTTTAGATGCGACAGGGTGGGGAGCCGAGTTGAACATTATCTATGATGAACTGAAAAATGATCAGGGACAAACTATCAAGCAGAAACGCAATTATACACTGTTGGCTGTAACGGACGATGTCTTCCATGATGCAGGTGTCAATAATCTGGCTGATTTAACACAATTGTTGGGAGCAAGCAGCGATTATACTAATCCGGAGAATGCATTGTATAAATATGTAGCCTATCATATTCTGACCGGAAGTTATGACTTGAACAACTTGCAGAGTTTCGACAGTGAAAATGCGACTTCTAAGATATGGAATACATCGTGCAAAGGAAATGTGGTAAGAATAAGTCAAGAGGAAGATCGAAAATTCTATTTGAACTATCAGGACGAAGCAAATAAAGCTGTCTTTGTGGAAGACGCTTGTAATTTGCAAGCTAAGAACGGCTATATTCATCAGGTTTCCACTTACCTGCCGATTGCGGATGTAAAACCGGAAACAGTATTGTTTGATGTATGTAATTTCTCTGCTATTAAAGACTGGATTGCAGACGGTCATGGAGAGGAGGGGATTAAATTTCAGGAATCATTTGGAACGGCAGAGAAGAAATGTGACATCTCAGAGCTCAATTGTTATGAATATGAACTAAAGAATCCATCAGGAGCTTTTGATAAATATTATAATATTACCTATTTTACTACTCGGACGAATAATGACTGGAAAACTGCCCGCAATTATGACTTTCTGATGTTGAACATTGGTAATACAGGTTGGATCTCAATGGAAACGCCGTCTATTATCAAGGGAAAATACAAAGTAACATTACACTTTGGTTATGCTACGTCTATGGATTTTATTAGAACAAAAAGCAGCGGAAGTAACGGAGGACAAATGATTTTTAGCTTTGACGGAGAACATTCAGTTACACGTGCACCGTATACCAGTTCAACCACTACTCTTAAAAGCAATAAGTTGGGATGTTATGAAGATGTGATTTATGATGAGATAGAATTTACAGAAAACTCTACTCACACATTCAGACTGATATTGACTGATCCTGCAGCTAGTGATAAATCCGACTATCGTATATACTTAGATTATTTAGAATTTGAACCCATATTTGACGAATAAACCATGAAAGCAAGAAAATATATACTCGGCGTTGCCCTTATCGGATTGATAGGGAGCGGTTGTACTAACACATGGGATGAGCATTATGCCCAAAACGCCAGCACGGTTAATAATACGGAGATTTCCATAGTCAATGAATCCCTTACAGATTATTTGGCTCAAGAATCCTCTTTAAGCAATATGTACCAGCTGTTTAATGAAACGGGCATGGTGGACCAATTATTGGCGAAAGAACAGATGTACACCATTCTAGCAGTGGAGTCAAGCATTGCAGTAGGGGATGATCCTATATACACTGCCCAGACCTATATCTCTGATGCCTCTATCTCACCTTCCAACCTGGAAGACGGACAACGTCTTTTGATGTGGAGCGGTAAGTATCTGAATATTTCTGTTGCTTCTCCCGAAACAAGAGCGGCTACCGGTATTCGTTTCAACAATGCAACTGTAACCCGGGTAATTAAGTTGACTAATGGGTATCTGTATTTGTTAGATCAGGCTATCAATGCTCCGAGAAGCATGTATGAGATCATTGAAAATCTAGGTGAAGATTATTCTATTTTCCGTGAGATGATCTTGTCACGTAATGTTTTGACATTTGACAGAGACGCAAGTAAAGTGGTAGGAGTAGACAATACTGGCAATACCGTATATGACTCGGTATTTACCGTAAGAGCTCCTTATTTTGAAAAGGTAAAGTTTGACATCATGTCCGAAAATCTCAGTGCTACCATGCTAATACCGTCCAATGACGTAGTCAATAACGCATTAAGCGTAGCACGGAAGAATCTGGAAAGCTGGAATATGACACGTGCAGATAGTATTCTGGAAAACTGGATATTTCAATCGGCTTTCTTTAATAAGATCTATGACAAAGCCGATTTTGAAAGCAATGAGGATTTGACTTCTGTATTCAGTAAACAATGGCGCACGACTGTACAGAAAGTAGATCTTGACAACCCGATATCTATGAGTAACGGAATAGCCTACCATGTCACTGAAATGAAGATACCTACTAACGTATTGATTTATCGCCTTAAAGAACTTTTCAGAAATTACGAATATCTGAGTGCCGATGATAAAGATACGTATTTCAAGACTACCAATCTTTCATTTAACAAGATTAGTGAGACGGATGAAGCGAGCTGTGCAGGATGGGCAGCATTAGGATTCCCCACTATATATTACAGAGTTCTCTATTTTAACTTGACAGATGCTGGTAATCAAACATATACACTTGATTATACTCCGTTTAGAGGTGAAACAGTGGGAACCCGTTACGTAGCTACTCCTTATAAGATTCCTCCTGGAACATATACACTCACCATGGGGTTCAGACAAAAGAAAACTTTAGGAGCGATTGCCGTTTCAATTATCAAGAATGGAGAAGAAATTCCTGTAACCACTCTTTCACAATCGGTGCTTAATAATGCATCTGCTTACCACTATGATCGTGCAGGAGGTGGATATCCGGAAGGAATAGATGAAGCTGTTGGGCAGGGATTTAAAAATAAATCAAAATATGATCGTGATGGAGGTGCTGTAGGTACAGTTACTATTCCGGGAGACGAAGCCAGTGAAATTATAATACGTCTTAGTGGATCAGGTTCCAATTTATCTGAGGCAGCATTATATCATTGGTGTCTGCGACCAAACAAGGATTGTTATTAATCTTATGAAATAAAGACAACATGAAAAAGATACAAATTTTGTTTTTCACCCTGTTAGTTTGCCTATTTGCTGTCGATCTGTATGCGCAGGAACAAGGTAAAATAAGCGGGAGAGTATTATCCACCCTTAATATTCCGGTTGAGGGTGCGGTGGTGTCTGTCACCGGAAGCGAAGATGTCACTACAGACAAGAACGGAGTATTTCAAATAGAATGCAAGAGTTTGCGAAAAGCCAATATTTCAGTTTGGGCTGCCGGATATTATACAGTGCTTCAAGCAGTGGATAATCGTAAGGAGATGACGATCATTATGATTCCTGAATCGGAATACAAATATAATGAAACAACAGTATTGCCTTTCCGTATTGAAACGAACGAAGTGACTACATCTGCGGAGAATATCACTAAAAAGGATTTCGTACCTGCCGGTATGAAGATAGATCGTGCGTTGGCTGGACAGATTGCAGGTTTGCAAGTGACTCGCGGCAGCGGTATGCCAGGAGAAGGAAGTTTTATTAATCTTCGTGGAACACGTTCTTTCGTGGGTAACAATGCACCGCTGGTAGTTATCAATGGTATTCCTTATATACCAGACGTAAATGATTCACCATTGATTAATGGATTGAGCCGTAACATCTTTCAGGCTTACAACCTCAATGATATTCAAAATATCACCGTATTGAAAGGTGCGGAAGCGGCTTTATATGGCTCTATGGGTGCTAATGGTGTCATTCTGATTGAAACGGATGGTGCCACATCGGAGAACATGAACACTGAAATCAGTTATTACGGTCAGTTTGGTATTAACTGGAACAACAAACGTATGCCCTTGCTGAATGGTATAGATTACCGCTCTTTCCTATCAGACATGGGAATGAGTTATTTCGGGAACATGGATGAGTTCTTTACCGAATTCCCTTTCATGAGTGACCCTACCAACAGCAGATATGCCAACTACTACAATAACAATACGAACTGGCAAGATAAAATCTACCGGAGCGGATTTGTGACAGAAAATCTGTTTCGAGTAGAAGGTGGTGATGCTATCGCCAAATACGACTTGTCTCTGGGCTACTCTAAAGAGGATGGAATACTGAAAAGTACTCAACAGAACCGCTATCATACACAGTTGAACGGAAACTTCTTGGTCAGCAAGAATTTTGAAGTCTATGCTACCGTCGGATTGGCATATATCAACGGTAATTATCAAGAACAAGGGATGAATGTTCGTACCAACCCTTTGCTTGCTGCTTATGCACAGTCTCCACTGCTTGCTCCCTACCAGAAAGTAGATAACGGAGAATTTACTCCGATTTACTCTGAATACTATTATGGAATCAGCAAAAATATGGACTTTGCTGTAAGTAACCCGTTAGCTATTGTCAATAATCTGGATGCGAACAGTCGCCAATATGACGTAAATGTTAAAGCTGGTTTCAATTATAAAATATTTCCAGGTTTTTCTCTCAGTGGTGCCTTCGGTCTTTACTACAACTATAATAAGGAGCATATTTTTGTTCCAGGCAGAACCGATTTTACTATCGTTCCTACTACAGACGCATTCGGTACTGAAGAAAATACAATCCGGGAAGGCGTAAACGAAACGACTAATTATTTTTATAACCTAAATGCGCGCTACAACAAACAATTCAGTAGCCGCCATGCTTTGAATGCTATGGCTGGAGTGCAAATTTTGACTACTTTGCAGGAATACGATGGGGCCTATGCGCGCAACACAACCAATGACTTCTATCAAGTACTGGGTTCGGCTGATGCTATAGGACGTTATTTCGACGGTTATCAGAATAAATGGAACTGGGCTAATATTTATGGCCACGTTGACTATACTTATAATCATGTATTGAATGCTGCATTGAATATGTCTATCGACGGTTCTTCCGCAAACGGAAGATACACCAACCATTTTCGGGTTTATCCATCAGGCGGAATCACATGGATGGCGAAGAATATGTCTTTCCTTATAGACAAGGATTGGATCACCCGTCTGGATTTGCGTGCAGAATACAGCCTGACAGGAAACAGTCGCTTCTCTTCCAATTATGGAAAATCTTATTATAGTAGTTTACCGTATATGGCTGTATCGGGTATTATTCGTACCCAAATACCGAACACACATTTGAAACCGGAGATAACCTCGCAGATGAATTTAAGTTTGGATGCCTCTTTCTTGAGAAACCGTATCAGTTTGGGAGTAGATTATTATCGTGGCAGAAGCAAAGATGTAATCATGAACATTGGAAAATCTGCTATCTACGGAACATCTGCCTACTATGCAAACGTCGGAAAAATCGATAACAACGGAGTAGAACTTTCATTGCAGGCTTCTCTCATCCGTATGCGTAACTTTGAGTGGATTGTAGGAGGTAATATTTCTTTCACGGAAAGTAAGATTAAATCATTGGGCGGAAACGATCAGGAAACAGTTCAATATAGTGATGGTTCGATGATAGTAAGTCGTGTAGGTGGAAATCCATACGAATTTTACGGATTGCAAGCAAATGGCGTCTACTCTACCCAAGCGGAAGCGAGTGAAGCTGCATTGACCAACAGCAGTAATCAAGCATATAGTGCTGGTGATGTACGTTATGTAGACCAGAATAATGACGGACGCATCGATTCTAAAGATTATGTATCATTGGGTAGTGCTACTCCTGATTACTTTGGAGGATTCTATACCAATATCCGTTATAAGCATTTCGCACTGGCGGCCGAATTCTCTTATTCAAAAGGGAATGAGGCATACAATGCGGTAAGAAGGACACTGGAATCAGTTTCTTCTTTCTCTAACCAAAGTGTAGCAGTGACCAACCGTTGGAATGTAGAAGGACAGGTTACCAATATTCCACGCGCTAGCTATAGAGATGCTATCGGCAATAACAACTTCTCTTCCCGTTGGATTGAAGATGCTTCTTTCCTACGCATGAAGAGTATTACGTTAAGCTATAATTTCGACAAACCAGTTTGGAATTTTTTCCGTTCAGGAACAATTTATGTGACAGGAGAAAACCTGTTGACCGCTACCAAATATTTGGGTATGGATCCGGAATTCGCTTATTCATCTGGCAGCAATGCTACACAAGGATTTGATTATGCGAAAGTGATGCAACCGAAATCTGTCAAACTGGGTATTAACTTGAAATTCTAATGATGAAGATGAAAAAGATATTATTAAATGCCGCTTTCATACTGGCGGTTACTTTATTGGGAGGATGCGATGACTTCTTCAATCCTGATACAGATGTTACACTGGATAATGAGGACTATATATCAGAAGAAAGTGAGATGTACTCCGGTTACATTGGTATCATGACTAAAATGCAAGCCATTGGAGACAAAGTGATTTATCTGAATGAACTTCGGGGAGAAATGGTGGTGCCGACTGCAACGGCACCCACTGAACTTTACAACTTGTACAATTACGATGATGATTTAAGTGGTAATTCATATGCAGATCCTTCTGGATTCTACGAAGTAATAAATGCCTGTAACGATTATCTTCGGAAATTGAAAACATACGAAGAAAAGAACTCTATTAATGAAAGCCACTATAAAGCATTGGTCAGCAGCACGCTGCGTGTCAAGGCATGGATGTTTATGACGATCGCTAAAATCTACGGAGAAGTTGCATGGGTGGATAAACCAATGACTTCGTTGAGAGATTTGTCACAGTTTGACATACTGAATCTTGACGAAACAATGGTAGCTTGCAAGAATCTGCTAGATATTGGTTATGACAATATTGACGGAACTTACGAAACAGCATGGAAAGACTGGGTAGACCCGGATACGGAGCTGGCAAATAGTGAATATCGCCGCTGGGATATGATGACTCCTCCTTACTATGCTCTATATGCAGAGATTTGTTTGTGGTTAGGTAGATACCAACAATGTGTCAACTTGATACTTAATAAGATGAACAGTATCTACCAAAGTACTACCAATCAATCTATCGCTTTCTTACGTAATGATATGTTGTTCAGTCATTATACCAATTTCTTTAATAACGAGACTCCGTATGATTATGAATCGGCGTCAGCAATTATGTATGACTATCAAAACAGGCAGACAAACAGTCTGCTGAAGCATTTTGACTCTGATTATCCGAATAAATATTGGCTGGCACCGGCAGAGGTCGCTGTAGAACGTTTCAGAGATAATGACTTCGGTCCGCTGGGTAGTAAAGATAAAGATTTCAGAATGAGTTACACAGTATCTGAATACAATGGTAAATGGGTTATCAGCAAATTCCGTCCAACTTCTAAACCTGTACGTACCGCTTATCGCGATGATGTATTCGTATATACCTACCGCGGTGCAGACCTTTATTTTATGTTGGCGGAAGCATTCAATCAATTAGGTAGAAGATCTGTAGTTGACGCACTAATTAATGTAGGAGTCAATGCCTACTCTAGTGAGTTTGATATTGATGAGGAAGGTACTTATTCCGGCAATTGGTATGGTATTACTCCTCATTGGACGAATAACAGTACTGTATATTATTATTCAAACGGGACAACTGGTATTGGTAGTCGTAAATATGGTGACAGAGGGATTCGTGGAGTAGAAGTAAGCTATAGTAACTTAGGAGCACGTACCTTCACATCTAATGTACAAAACAATGACGAAGAAATATTGAAAGAAATGATGCTGGAAATGGCATGCGAAGGAAAAGTTTATCCGGCTATGATTCGTATGGCAAAACGTTATAATGATAATAGTTTCATGGCGAAGTATATTTCGGAAAAGTACGAAACTACTGGCAATGCTGAAGACATTCGTTCCAAAATAATGAATGGAGACTATTTTATCAAATGGAATTTAAAATAAAGATCCTCAAATCATCCTTTGGTTTGGATT
>OCSH01001416.1_pt1 | contig 17877 bp, 10 predicted proteins | sample 1538371 | NCBI WGS metagenome assembly OCSH01 (sample SAMN04571687, study PRJEB22368) | human gut metagenome | biome: human gut; material: stool | host: Homo sapiens | place: Luxembourg | collected 2012-06-01 | reverse complement strand
CCATGACTGCCGACTGGGCGCATTTGCCATATGAATTCCTGGGTAAGATTTCGAATGATATTATTAATAAGGTGAAAGGTGTAAACCGTGTAACCTATGATATCAGTTCTAAGCCACCTGCAACTATTGAGTGGGAATAAGAGATTTTCTTGATTTATATAAAATTCCAGTATCGCAAGTTACTGGAATTTTTTTTATGTAATATAGCCTTTACTTCTTATTACGGCCTATTCGCCAGAGATTGTTGGTGAAGGAGAAAATATTATTATATATGGTAGAAATTAAGGTGTGCATTTTATTTCTTATGCATTTATTCTTTTGGGGATCTACTACCTTTTTTATTTAGTAAGTTTAGGAATATATATAGTTGTGCTTGGCTGTTATGATTCATTTTTATATTTAACAGATTGGGATAAGTTGCTCTAGAACTTGGTAATTTTATACCAATAAGTGTATTTTTTCCTGTTTTCATAGGCTTTTCAAAGGTTATTAAGTTTGTGTGCCACTTAAGACGGTGTAAAGTTATTAATAAAATTGGTAAACGCAATGTTTTTTTTATTTTAATTATCGGCAAACGGTATTTTTTTTGATTTTTCATTCTACTACTCAGATCGTAATAAGATAGATATAATCTTTTTATTGATGTATATTATTGATTATCATGATTTTATTGTTTTGGTTACCAAGTTCTAGAGCGACTTATTCTAATCGGTCAATTACGACTATATTTCTTAATAATTATTTATGATAATGCGAAATTGTAGGCCGCCTCCGGGCAGTGATTAAATTTTTATTATCGTTTCTTCAGCATAGATCAGAACAGTGCTGAAGAGAGATTGAATTCATTAAAAATTTCAATACCCCCAAGAAAAACAAATGAATGATAACAGTCAAACACAACTATATATATTCCTAAACTTACTAAATATTAAGATAAAGCATACACACCCAAAAACAAACGTATTAGAGTAAAAATGCACATCTTATTTCTACCACATTATCATAATGCCTAGATATAGAATAGTAAGTTTTCTACTTATCCATATTAACCCAACTAATTATTAACCTTTAATCACAGAAAAACAATGCAAAAAAGAACTATTTTTTTGACATTTTTTGCCGCCGTATTTGTCTATCTGACTTCATGTTCGGATAGTAAGAATATAGGAAGTGCAGTATTCAATCCGGATCAACCTATTGAGGTGACCGGATTTTATCCGGATTCCGGTGGGATCGCTACCCCTATGATCGTCGAAGGCAGCAACTTCGGATCAGACACTACCAATCTGAAAGTTTATTTCGAAGATGCGGATGGGATAAAGCACCAGGCGGGCTTGGTGAGTTCAAATGGTAACAAAATCTACTTGTATGTTCCTTCGGGACTGACGTACAAGAAAGAAATGAATCTTCTTGTTGCCCGAACAATGCCCGACGGAACAGAATATGAAGGACAAGCCGGAAGGCAATTTATCTACAAGACGCAGACGAGCGTGACTACCGTTGTAGGACAAGCTTCGCCGGACGCTAACCAGCCTACGGTAGGAGGAGACATCGCTACTTCTACATTGTCGGCGCCCAACTACATTAGTCTGGATGACGAGGATAATATCTTTATCACCGAACGCCACGTATGGCACGGAGGAAACAATTATCCATCTGTAACCTGTCAAAATGATAAAGGAGCGCAGTCTAACGGAAATATTGTCATGGCTTCCATTAAGAGTAATTCTGTGCTGGTACTTCAGTATGGTACGTCAGCCATCCTGAATGCTCCTGCTTTTTCGGACCTGGATGGTACGATGTACGCTCCTGAAGATGGCGGTATGGGATATTATTCTTTGGCCAAAAGCGTGAGCTATGCGCCGCGCCGCCTGACGGTGCTGCTGAATGATGAAACTAAAGACGTTGCCGATGGTAACTATAAGCACTGCTTTGTAGTGAATAAGCTGGATCATTACATTTATACAGTGATGGTTAAGGGACAACTGGTGCGGATAAAACCGAACACCCGTACTTGTGAACTCCTACTCAAGAAAGTCGGAACTTCTACCAGACCTGATGCATGTGACTCATACCTTGCTTTCAGCCCTGTCAAAGGACAGGAAAATATGCTTTATGTCGCGATGGCAGAAGGAAATCAGATATGGCGAGTGGATGTGGGAAATCTGGAAGGTAAAGACAAAAACACCTATCCCGGTGAAGGTTATGCCGGAAAGGCCATATTGGAAGGACAGGTAGCAGGAGCAGGATGGGAAGACGGTTTGCTGAGGAATGCCAAGTTTGATAATCCCCATCAAATCTGCTTTACCGAAGACGGTAAATTGTATATCGCTGATTGTGGTAACAATTGTATACGAGTAATCGATACCAAATTGCCCTTGGATAGAGCTATGGTAACTACTCCTATCGGACTTCCGGGCATGAAGGGCTATAAAGACGGCGGTCCGGATATCGCGTTGTTCAATCATCCGTTCGGTGTAGCTGTTAGTGCCGACGGACAAATTGTATATGTCGCAGATACCGGAAATAAAGTGATTCGTAAATTGTCTATACAATAACCTTTGATAATACATATATGAAAAAAAATCTTTTATTGATTGTACTGCTTATGACATTGATTCCATTGGCAGGCTACAGTCAGAACGAAACGAGTACACAGTTTACAGTGGCAGGCGTGATTGTGGATGCAACCGGCGAGCCATTGGTAGGTACGGCTGTTTATGTAAAGAACGAACCGGGAGTCGGCGTAGTAGCGGATCTGGACGGAAAGTTCAAGATAAAAGTAACGAAAAACGCTACACTGATATTCCAGTCAGTGGGTATGAAGAATGTCGAGATGCTGATTACCAAAAACGAAGAAAAGCTTAAGATCGTCATGAAAGAAGACGAGACTAAGATTGACGAAGTAGTGGTAACGGGTATGAGTTCCCAGAAAAAAGTATCTGTGGTAGGTGCCATCACCACCATTGACGTTGCGCAGCTAAAAACTCCCGCCACTTCCCTCAATAATATGATCGGAGGTCGAATGGCAGGTGTTATCACTATGCAGAGTTCGGGTGAACCGGGCAAAAATATCTCCAACTTCTGGATTCGCGGTATCAGTACTTTCGGAGCCAGCAGTGGAGCCTTAGTACTGATCGATGGTCTCGAAGGAAGATTGGAAGATATTGATACCGACGACGTTGAATCGTTCAGTATCCTGAAAGATGCCGCAGCAACGGCTGTCTACGGAACACGCGGAGCAAATGGCGTGGTATTGGTGACTACCAAACGTGGTACCAGTGGAAAATTAGAGGTGACCGGACGTGCTACGATGAAAATATCACATATCAAACGTCTGCCCGAATACCTGGGAGCATATGATTACGCACTCCTTGCCAATGAAGCCAGAGCGATGTCTGGGGAAGACGATCTGTACACCCGTCTTGAACTGGATCTGATCAAAAACAGGCTGGACCCGGATCTTTATCCGGATGTAAACTGGATAGATGAAATCATGAAAAGGAATTCTATTCAGCAGAACTACTATGTCAGTGCTAAAGGAGGAGGTGACGTTGCCAGATACTTCTTGTCGCTGGGGTATCAGGATGAAGGAGCCGCCTATCGCCAAGAGGAAAATCTGTTTAAAAAGCCATTGAGCGTAAACAAGCTGAATTATCGTGCCAATATCGATATGAATTTGACCAAGACGACCCAGCTATACTTCGGTGTAGATGGATATGTCAATTCTTATGTCAGTCCGGGCGGAGGGAACACAGATCTGGTATGGTCAGCCGTCCAGCAGTTGACCCCCCTTCTGTTTCCGGTCACTTACTCTGACGGCACGCTGCCCGTATATGGCGGATCACGTGAATTGGCTTCTCCATATGTTATGCTGAATAATACCGGATACATGCAAAGCGAGGACAACCGAAACATGCTGACGCTGAAGCTGACGCAAGAATTCGGAGGATTTCTGAAAGGACTGACGATGTCGGTACAAGCGATGACGGAACATATCGGCTACTTCAGCGAATACCGCAGGATTTGGCCCGACCTCTACCGTGCTACCGGACGAACCGCACAGGGAGTCTTGATTAAAGCGCTGCGCTCAGCACAATCAAGTATGGCATACGGAAGTGGCGAAAACTCTTACAGGCAATACTATATGGAGGCGAAAGCCAACTGGAACCGGTCGTTCGGAGACCATACCTTTGGCGCGTTGCTCGAATACTATATGAAAGATGAGAAAAACTCTCTATGGGGCAAATATGATGATTTAGGTATCGCCAGCATCCCCAAACGCCATCAGAACCTTTCCGGACGTATCTCCTATGACTATAAAAACCGTTATTTCATCGATGCGAATTTCGGTTATACAGGTTCTGCACAGTTCAAAAAAGGAGAACAGTTCGGTTTCTTTCCTTCCATTGCCGCAGGATGGGTTCCTTCCTCTTATGCATGGTGGACAGAGAAACTACCTTGGTTTACGTTCCTCAAAATTCGCGGCTCTTACGGTATCGTAGGTAACGACCAGATTGTTTCTACCAACGATTATACCGGCCAGGGACGCTTCCCTTACCTGACCCTGATAGACAATCATGCCGGATCTGCTTGGGGATATCGTTATGCGGGTATCACAGAAACCCATACCGGAGCCGACAATTTGAAATGGGAAGTAGCAAAGAAGGCGAATCTTGGTATCGATGCCAAGTTCTTTCACGACAAGTTGTCCCTGACAGTCGACATATTCCGGGATACTCGTGACCACATCTTCCAGGACCGTGTGACGTTACCTTCTTACGTAGGTATGGTGACTTATCCGAAGTCGAATGTCGGACGTATGCACAGTGTAGGATCGGACGGAAATATTGAGTTTTTCCATACTATTAATAAGGATATGAGTTTTACGGTTCGTGCCAATTATACATTCTCACAAAATATCATCGACTATTTTGAAGAGAATAAATTACCTTACGACTATCTCAGTGTGACCGGCAGACCCTTTAACATCTTACGCGGATATATCTCCGAGGGACTATTCGCCAGCAAAGATGAGATCAATACCAGCCCCGATCAAAGCGGATTCGGAAAGATACGCCCGGGCGACATCAAATATCGCGATGTCAACGGCGATGGTATTATCAATGAAGACGATAAGGTGCCATTGTCTTATTCCAACCAGTTACCAAGAGTGATGTATGGATTCGGTGGTGACTTCCAGTGGAAAGATCTGACTGTTAGTGTCTTGTTCAAAGGTTCCGCCAAGGTAGACTACTATCGTGCAGGGCTTGGAAACGACAACGGATGGATTCCGTTCTATAATGGAGACTTGGGAAATGTGATCAAACTAGCCAACAATCCCAAGAACAGATGGACGCCCGCATGGTATTCGGGAACTACTGAAACGGAAAATCCGAATGCTGAATTTCCACGTCTCTCTTACGGAGGTAATAAGAACAATTCTCAATTGTCCTCCTTCTGGAGGCGGAACGGTTCTTTCCTGCGCCTTCAGGAAGTTAGCTTGCGATACAGCCTGAAACATCTGCCATGGATTAAAGCGGTAGGATTGTCTTCCGTCGATCTGGAATTTGTGGCGAATAACCTGTGCACTTTCGACAATGTGAAATATTTCGATCCCGAACAAGCATCGGCAAATGGTGCTGTCTATCCGATACCTGCTACCTATTCATTCCAGGTATACTTAAGATTCTAATCACATAACATTGAAAAATTTATGAAAAATCGAATTAAAATACTTTTGGGAGCCGTGATCGGCAGTTCTTTGCTGCTCAGTTCCTGCAATTTTCTGGATGTAGACAATTATTTTCAGGCTACATTCAAGGAAGATTCCATTTTCCACAGCATGAAAAATGCCGAAGGATACCTTTGGAACACCCCGACCCGTTTTCCCGACGCGGGTGCCATTTGGGGAAACTCATGGAATCCGGGAGAAACTGCCTCGGACGAGATTGCCGTCAGATGGCAGACCAACGAGTTTTGGGGAGCGCAATTCAGTGTTGGTACTGTCAACGGAAGAAACCTGCGGCAGGATATATGGTATAGCATGTATGTAGTAGTGGCAAGATGTAACCGGATGCTGGAAAATATCGATAAAGTGTCTGATATGACAGAAGCCGACAGAAGACGTTACATCGGATACGTACACTTTATGCGCGGTTATGCCTACTACCATTTACTGATGAACTACGGTCCGTTGCTCATTGTCGGAGACGAAGTACTAGGTACTTCCGAATCTGCGGAATACTATGACAGGGAACGGTCTACATACGATGAATCGGTGGATTATATTTGCAATGAATTCAAGCTTGCCACACAAGGTATTTATGGACCGACCGAGCAGAGTATCAGCTATTCCGACCGTCCTACCAAGGGGGCAGCTTTAGCGTTGATTGCCCGTCTGCGCCTGTTCCAAGCTTCTCCGTTGTTCAATGGCGGTGATGCCGCCCGCTTGTGCTTTAGCAATTGGAAGCGCAAAAGCGACGGTGCCGATTACGTAAACCAGACTTATGATCCCGACCGTTGGGCGGTAGCAGCCGCTGCCGCAAAGCAAGTGATCAATATGGAATACTATTCACTGTTCACAGTGGCACCGGACAATCAATACCCTTATCCGTTGGCAGATAATGTTCCTACGGCTCCTTTCCCCGATGGTGCGGGTGGTATCGACCCTTACCATTCTTTTGCCGATATGTTCAACGGTGAAGGTATTATTCAAACCAATAAAGAGTTTATCTGGGCAATGGCATCCCAAAATGTGACTAATTACACGCACCACTCGTTCCCTGTTAAATTCGGAGGCTGGGGCGGCATGTCCGTACCTCAGAGAGTGGTCGATTGCTTCCTGATGATGGATGGCAGAGACATCCACAATGCATCGGCAGACTATCCGTATGTAGCGGATCTCAGTCAGACAATAGGTACGAATAAAGTGCTGGGAAACTATCAGTTGAGAGGTGATGTTCCGAAGATGTATGACAACCGTTCGGCACGTTTCTATGCTTCCATCGGATTTCCCGGACGCTTGTGGACTATGAGTTCCGCTTCTTCCGACGCAACCTATGTCAACCAGCAGTTCTGGTATTCTCATGATGATACGCAAGCCGGGTTGGCCGGTGCGGGAAATAACGTCAATGATTACAATATCAGCGGCTACACTCCCGTCAAGTTTGTCCATCCTGACGATTCATGGTCGAGCGGAAAAGGAAGTGTGAAAGGCGCATTTGTTACTCAGCCTAAACCGTTTGCCATCATCCGTTATGCCGAAGTACTTCTTGAATATGTAGAAGCGTTGAACCGGGTGACGGGTACGGTCACCGTTACTACTCCTGATATGACAGGTACGGATGTCGAAGTGACTGTCAGCCGTGATATTCAGGAAATGGCTAAATACTTCAATATGATCCGCTATCGTGTCGGATTACCCGGTCCGGCTTTGGGTGACTTCAACGAGGTGGAGAGATTTGAGCAGATCATCCGTAATGAACGACAAGTGGAACTTTTCAACGAAGGCTACCGCTATTTCGATACCCGTAGATGGGGTACTTACCTTACCGAGGATGCCAATACGTCTAACTGGCAGGGATTGGATGTACAAAAAGACCGTACGGACGTCGCCGGCAATCCGGGATTCTGGAACATCGTGACCATTGACCAACAGAATATCCGCGATCGCGTCGCACTGCCCAAAATGGTATTTATGCCGATCAGTCACTCTGAATTACTGAAAGTACCTTCCATGGACCAGAATCCGGGATGGGACAGATAATGAAAAACAAGAATAACAGAAAGATAATATGAAAAAGATATTAACTATAATTCTTTGCTCTGCTTTGGTTATGATAAGTGGTTGCGATAAGTATGATTTCGATCAGGAACAGTTCCGCAAAGAAGTAAATTTACTCAGTAATTCCAACTTGGTATATGATCGCCAGGTAGCTGAGTTGCAGCAGGGAGGAGATACCCTTTTCGTGGTAGCTTCGTTGAGTGGATCGCAGGCTACCGACGAACCGGTAACAGTGGTGCTGCAACATTCCGATACACTGTTGAGGGCTTACAACAAATCCAATTTTGATATCAATAAAGCCCGTTTTGCAAAGTACTTGCCGGAAGAATGCTATGAATTTCCAACGATGGAAATGAACATTTCCGCCGGCTCTTCCAAGGCTATGTTTCCGGTGTATCTGAAAAATCTGGAAAAGATTTCACCCGACTCCATCTATTTTCTCGAATATAAGATAGATTCATTGAGAACACCGGACTGTAATCCGAAAAAGAGGCACGTGCTGCTTCGTATCCACAAGGAGAATTACTATGCGTCCACGCAGACGGCAACTTACTACAATTACACCAGTAGTACGGTCATTATCCCGAATCCGGATGGGTATAGTGAAGTTCGCCGTCCGACCAATTCCAACCGTGTATTTCCTATCTCTGAGAACTCTGTACGTTTGATGGCCGGTGATGAAAATTTCACTGACTATACCACTGCGCTGGATATCATCAATAAGGGGAGCATCATTCTGGAAATGGGAGCACAGTTGCCCGAGAATCCGTTGGCAAAGGAACTCACTATCCTGCCGTATCAAAGCATCGACGTAGTGCAGCTCACACCCATCGGCGAATATGACAATACGTATTTATTGAATGTCATCCGGACGCCCGACGGACGCTCCACTTATTATAAGGAGTTCCGCCTCCATTACAAATACCGTTTGAAGTCTACCGACCTCTACAGGGAGGTAAATGCCAAACTGAGATACCAATTCAATCCAAGAGTAGAAAACTTGTAATGCATCTAATAATATGAAAAAAAATATACTAATCATCGGACTGACAGGAATCCTGGGAACTTTCGTAGCTCTCTCTTCCTGTGGTCCTGATTATGAAACTGAGTTCAATGTACTGACATTGACCATTCCCAGCGAGAGCCAGGCGGCTGTTGTTTTTCCGCTTTCCGGCGGCGAACATGAGATAGAAGTGGAGACCAACGTGGCGCTCGATAACTGGACGGTAAGTTCGAATGCCGAATGGTGCAAACTACAAAAGCAGGAAGGTAAAGTCACGGTTTCTGCCGATCAGAATGAAGGCTATAAACAGCGTATAGCAGAAGTTACGATAGCATACGGTCACCAGAGTTATTCCATAAGTGTGAAACAGTTCGGCTTGGAACCGGTGATCGATATACCCGGATTGACGGATGATGGAATGAAGGCGGTGGATGCTAAAGCGACTTCACTTTCTATCCAGGTGAATACCAATCTGAATCTGGATGTCATCACTGTACCGGATACCTGTAACTGGGTACGCTTTAACGAACCGAAAGAGCTGAAAGCAAAGAAAGGACAAAAAGCTGTAAAAGCGGAAGATATCGTCAAGAAAAATCTGGTATTCAGTTTGGATCAGAATACTGATACCATTGTGAGGTATTGTACAATCACCCTTCAGTCGTCACAGAATTACAACTGTGTCGGCACGTTCATTATCAAGCAGCAGCCGAGAGGATATATTGTTGACATTGACGATGCACACAAGGTCTTTGAAGTGAAAGCAATGGGCGAAACGATCACGATTCCTTTCAAAGTGAACGGTCCTGCGGGTGCGGAATATGAATATGTGATTGACGAAAATGCTCAAACATGGATTAAGCCTGCAACTGCACCGCTCACCAGAGGAGCATTGCGTGATGCTTCCGAAAGCTTCATCATAGAGCCTAACACCGCAGTTGTAGAACAACCCCGTGAAGGAACGATAACGTTCACAAGTAAAGATCCGGTTGATCCAAACAGCTTTACAGTTACTGTGAAACAAGCAGGATTCGTTCCCGTTCCTCCTGTAAATGTGGTGAATGCTACCGCTACACCGGGAGCCGGACACATCACTCTGCAATGGGAAGCACCGGAAGATGTGGATTATAGTAAAGTGAAAATCACGTATTATGATAAGGTCACAAAAGAAAATAAAGAGATAGAAATAGATGGATTCAAGACAACATCGGCTATCATAGATGATACCTATCAGTGTGCTGGTGAATATTCCTTTACTTTCAAGACCTACGGTCCTACGGGAATGGAGACTGAGAGTCCTGTAATCATTACAGGTACTTCCGGCGAAGCTTCCGAGTTGGAACGCGTCATTCTCACTGTTGATATGCTTTCTGCTAATGCGACACAGGACGGTGATGGAGGTGGCTTACCTGCTTTGATTGACGGCAAAGGTGGAACTTATTATCATTCCAGATGGCAAGATCCAGTCGTATCAGAAGCCCATTACGGGCAGATTAAACTGAACAAACCGTTGCAAGGGCTTCGTTTTGAATATGATGCGCGTCAGACTGGCATAAATAATGGGGGCGACGTAACGATCGCAACTATTTACGGAAGTACCAACGGTGAATACTTTGAAAGCATGGGTACGGAAGAGTTCAATTTACCGACATCAAACGGTGGTCATGCTACCGCTAAAAACAATGTGAATGGTAAACAAGCTTACAACTATATCCGATTTACTCCTACGGGTCGCCGTAATCAAGCCACATTGGACTATACTAACGCTAATAAAGCATGGTGGAATATGGCTGAGATGTATCTCTACAGAGTAAGGCATGATGAAGCCTGGGCCAAAGAGCAGTTAGGCATCTGATAAACTAATGAAAAGACTGGCGGGGAGGAAATAAGATTAGATTAGACACATTTTCCTATAAAACTCCCTGTCAGTCATTTTTTTTATTTATATTATCCGACTATTGAGAATCATGTACATGAAAACAAAGAAACTGAATATCATATTACTTGTTTTGCTGCTAATTTGCACAGCCATCGGTTGTCATTCACGGCAGAAACCGGACATTCGTCCCCATCCCGTAAATCTCAGTGCCGACAGTTTTTATCAACAGGCGGTCGCCATCCTGCAATCGTCTTATGATGTCGATTCCACCCGGAAGTGTATCAGCCTTCTGGACCGGGCACTGTCGATTGACAGTCTCAACCCCGATTATTATGGTACCAAAGCTAAACTACTGGCTGAGATAGGGGAGCTGGATTCCGCATTGCATGTCCAGACTTTGGCAATGGAGAGAAAAGCGATAACAGGAGAATACCTGTTTCAGTTAGGATTGTTTCAGGCGGCTAAAGATATGAATGCTGATGCGCATCAAAGTTTCGGAAAAAGTCTGGAAATTCTGCGGGCAGTGCTCGAACAATATCCTGACAGTTTGGGAGCATTTATTCTTGAAGAATCCGCCAATGCGCTTTATCAGGGAGCAGACAGTATTTATATGAAAGACATCGATGGCATTCGCAAACGTTTCCCGAACAGGCTTCTGGAAATAGAGATGATCCGAAGGCTGAAGCCGCATTCGCTGGTGAAGCAAATCAAAAAGATTCAGATAGAGAATGAATATAACATTGACTTCGATTTGGATAGTCTGGTCAACGAAATGGAAAAACAACAAAAATTATAAATACTATGTTATTGGATAAGGTAAAACACATACTATGTATCTCTCTTATTCTGCTGGTGGGAGTCACTACTCTCTATGCTTGCAAGAGTGATGATAAGGAGCTGCAGGGAGAGCCGGTGCTGCAAGTTCAGAAATCCATTGGATTCAAGAAAGAGGGTGGGGAAGTAGCCGTACCTGTCAAATCGAACCGGGAGTGGAATGCATCGGTAACCGAGGGAAAAGAATGGCTGACGGCAAGGAAAGCATCGGATACAGAACTGACGGTTTCGGCAATATCCAGTCCCGAAAAAGGAGTTAGAGAAGGAAATATTACTATCGCCAATAATGCGCTGACTGCTAAACTCAGAGTTGTGCAGACAGGCGGTGACCTGATCATTGAAGTGGCTGAAGAGAGCCATGTCATTCAGGTGGCGGGAACAGGAAACGATCATATAGAAGTCAACTTGCTTTCCAATACAGACTATGAAGTAGTCATTCCGGAGGAAGCCAAAGACTGGATTACCGAGAAAGAAGTACCTGATACAAGAGCCGATCTGGCATCCAGTACACGAATATTCTCCATTGCTTCCAATCCTCTGACTACAGAAAGGAATGCTACGATCAAGTTTGTATCCAAAGAAAATACAAACATTTATGACCAGTCGGAAATCAAACAACAAAAGAAATCGAGTGATATTTCGGGGGTAAATCCGGAGAAGGATGTAAAGTTGAAAGTTACCGGCGGATACGACACCGACCATCAGCCGGGGCAGGATATATCGAAGTCTTATGACGGTCAGTTCGGCGGAACCTGTTATCATTCCACATGGAGTCAATCTGCAAAATTCCCCGTTACTCTTGAATATCAATTCGATCAGAATCAGCTTACGCTAGACTATATCCTGTATCACAGTCGAAATGGTAACGGTAATTTCGGAGCATTCGAACTTTACATCAAGCCTCAAGGAAGTGCGGATTTTGTTCATATACAAGATTATGATTTTAAAGGAGCAGGAGGCAGCCATAGGATATTGCTGAACGATCCGGTTGTACCTGCGGCTGTTCAATTCAAAGTTAAAAGCGGATTAAATGATTTCGTCAGTTGCGACGAGATGGAATTTTTCCATGCTGCGGAAAATCCGCTTGACGAACAACTGATAACTGTATTCACCGATCGTTCATGCAGTGAACTCCGCCCGGACGCTTCCGACGAAACCATCAATCGGCTTCCGGCATTCTTCAATGTGCTGGCAAAGTCTTTGCAGAGCAATACTTATCCCGAAGCGGAAAAGAGATTCAGGATACAGTCATATCAGGCATACAGTGTGCCCGAATATTGGGGAGATAAATTGAGAACCAATTACTACTCGCCTCTTTGCAACCCTACCGGTATCATAACCAATGCGGGTGAAGAGATGGTCGTTTTAGCAGACGGCATACCGCAAGGTGAATCCATTTCACTAAGGTGTTGTTCGGATCTGGGGCCCGACGGTGAAGAACGATTCCTGAAAAACGGAATCAACAAGTTTTCTTTCTCACGTGCGGGAAATCTGTTTGTCATCTATCAGAAACTTGATCCCCGTGGCATGCCGGCAGTGAAAATACATTTTCCGCCCCAGTATGTGGAGATAACGGAACATGCGCGTGTAGGCTTCAATGTATGGGATCTGACTGTGGATAAAACCGATGATCTGTTCCGTGAATATATCCGGAAGGCAAAATCTGTCACTTTGGACGGATCTGACAAATGTGTATTTGTGCTGAAAGGTAGGAAGATTCTGTTTACAGCACTGAAAGACTTGCTGCAAAATCAGGACAACTTCAAACAGTATGGAGTAGTAAGAGGAATGGAACGATGGGATAACCTGATAGATTGGGAGCAGGAACTGGCTGCCATCGATACTTATTCGAATACAGGAGAATTCAATTCACTGATGCATGTCACGACTTTCACCGACGGACTTTATGCTACCAATTATTACATTAATATGGCAGCGGGTGATGTAAGCACAAAAGATGGATGGGGTTTCAAAAACAACTTCGATCCGCGTGATATGGACAAGAATCAGGACAATGAATGGGGGCCGGGACATGAACTCGGACACATGCATCAGGGAGCTATCAACTGGCCCAGTACTACGGAATCGAGCAATAATCTCTTTTCTAATTATGTGGTGTACAAGATAAACCAGTGGGGATCACGTGGAAGCTCCATTGGGACTTTAGCTACTTACCGGTATGCGCCTCCGACTCCTTGGAGCAGATTCATGCATCCGCGAGACCCGAACACGCTGGCATTTACCCCCCAGGATATGACATCTGATGATGCCAATAAATATGGATTATATCAAGGAGAAGCCTCCGAAATGCATATGCGCCTCAACCAGCAATTGTGGACATACTTCGAACGTATCGGCAAGAAACCGAATACCATCCGTAAGATATTCGAGCAAGGACGTACCCCTGAATTCTGGTTACCTTTCAATGATCCGGGAGCAGCGCAACTGATGTATGCACGCAACGTAGCAAAAGCTGCTAACATGGATATGACCGAATTCTTCGATGCCTGGGGATTCTTTATTCCGGTCAGTTTCAAGTTGTATGCTTACGGAAGCTTTTCATATACCGTGACACAGGATATGATTAATCAGACGCTGGCTTATATGAAAACATTTTCCACTAAATGTCCGCCTATTGAATACATTGAAGACCGAAGATATCAGGTAGGAGCCAAAGGCAATCAAAAAGGTATATCCGAAGATGGAGGAGATGTAGGGTACTTCGAAACATTCCAGAACAATGTGAAAATCACCAAGACTGTAAGTTATACCGTTTCCGGAAGAACATACACTGTGACTAATGGCGAACAGGCGGTTGCTTTCGAATTAATCAAGGATGGCAAAAAAGTATGGTTTGCCAATCGGTTTGTATTTACTGTACCTGCCGAAGCAGACATTGAAGGAGCGGAACTGTACGCTGTTCAGGCGGACGGGCAACGTATTAAAGCAAATAAATAGGGAAACTTACTGAATATCCCCAATCTTATATGGAATGAAGAGTAGCTTTTACTTTTGAGTAGAAGTTACTCTTTATTTCTTATCTTTTCTTCGTTTGCTTTCAATTCTTTTATCAACTCCTTTATTCTAAGAAATTGTTTGAACATTGTTTCGAATTCTCCAGTCGTTACATTTTTGAGCGGCGTGCTCTCTTGTATAAAGACATAGGCATCACACCAGTTTTTCACAGAATGAAATTGATATTGTCTCTGATAACGTGCCATTCTTGGAATAACTAATAACTCAACAATACCGTCATCCATATATTTGGATGGATAATAGAAATAACTTTCTTTTGTGCTTAGAGCTAAATGTTCAAAACTATTATATGGTGGCTTGGATAATGGTAATGCTATCAGCTTGCTAAAATAACCGGCGGATTCCTGAGTAAATGTTCCTTTTCCAACTTGAAAACCAATTGAGTAATACTTATCTCCATAATATTTCTTTAAACGATTCCCTGCTGGGATTTCTTTATACGGAAAACTATCAAAACGTTCCAAGTTAGAAAGATGGGCACTATGAGCGTGAATGATTAGCTTCTCATCTTTTTTTAAGAAATGATCAGCAAGTTGTTTGGTATAAGTAAACATATAGAAATCCCTATAATCAGGAGGAGGCAATTGGGAGCCAATACCCAAATTGATACAAGTTTCTATGTATTGGGTAAAAAGCGAAAAATTCTCTTCTCCCAACTTCGTTTTTAAATAAACATCCTCATGAGCATATTGCAATATATCTTTAAATTCTTTATCATATAGTTTTAATAAATAGTATCGTCCTTTTTCTTTATCCAATAGATTTAATAGGTAGTCATAAAAATATGGACTTATGATGTCTTTATAATCCATACCAGATAGGTGTACTTTACGAAGAGATGTCTTGTTATACTCCTTTAACCAATCCACAAAGCCCATAAGCTCGCTATTGTTTGTAAAAAACATCTGCATGATTTCTTTTATTTGTTTTTCAATGTCGGGTGATGATATAATTCCTTGTATATATGCATCGACCAGTAGTAAGGCATCAACGGGAGCCTCTAACAGAACAAACCTGCAATCTCCATTTTGAATGAGATTCTTTGAAAATTGAATAACCGCAGTTTTTAATTCTTGCGAACCATGAGTACATTCTCCTAATCCTATGATTTTTTTATCTTTCAATTCATTTATTCGCGTAAGCAGAGTACTATCATTGTCATGAGATAATTTTATAATCTTATTTTTGATAAGTCTTTTGTGAATGTTTGTGTTAATGACAGTTTGATCTTCAATAGATTGTTTCCCCAGATCTTTTCCATCAATATTGATTTGCAGGTCACTTAAACATATTTGTTGATCCGGATTACTATTTCCAAAATAAAAGATATTAATTCGTAATGCTTTGGCTTTATATTTCCCGTCCGTCAATTTTAATGATAGTACATTATCCGTCCATTCCGGATGTTCCAGCTTTTTGTCTTCAGATGCTACTGCCACTTCATTACTGTTGAGAGCTGTAACTGTAAGCCATGCATTAGTTATCTCTCTTGTTTTACTTTTTATAGATACTTGGCAGCTATCTCCATTTATCTGTTCTGGTATCATGATAGTGCAAGATGTAATAAATATCATATTCTTATTTTTTGATGGAGGTGGAGTATATGATATTTTATAAACTATATTATCATCTTTCTTTATTTGCATTGATTCAATATAAGTAAAGCATCCGGTTTGGTTCTTTATCCAAGACCACTTTTGTTCTTCTCCTCCCTTAAAATTGAAATTATATTCTTCTGCGATAGTTTGAGCAATAGATGATGCGGGAAAGATAAATATAAATAATAGTACAGGAAATATAAGGCAAAATCTCTCTTTTTGTTTCTGTATCCCGCTAATACCTATTCGTACTAATTTCTGTTTCATATGCATTAAATTTAAGTTGTGTGATTCTACAAATATAGAAATAAAAACGCATTGTTGCATAGACAATCAATGATTTAATATTGCTTGTTGACTCAATATCAATATTCAAGGTATTTGCCAGTGAACCATTCGGCAATTATACCATTATAACCTGCTGGTACGTCTTGATACTGTCCTTAAAAAGATTCAACATGTCGGTTAGAGACATAATCTCATATTTGTCGTCTGCATTATTTTGAGCATAGATCAAACCAGGCAATAAATATATGAAAAGTGATATAATTCTATTTTTCATAATTGACCAACTATACGTACGGTATCTGATTCATTTCGCTTTGGCAAAATAAATATATTATCTGTCTCTGGGACAGGATCTATTACTTCGATATAATCTTTCGGATTTCTATACCAAAACACCTTTTGTAATGATTTGATATAGTGGTTGAGTTTCTTAGCTCCTTCGTCAGTGTATAAGCAATAAAGAGGGATACAACCACGATATCGTTTTTGAATTAATATGACCAAGCAATGAGTATATTTATTTTCATATTTTTCCCACATTTTTAAAGGGTATGTGATAACAGTATCTGCATTGAAGGATTCACGGGCATATTTGGAAGACTTATAAGTTATAGGTAATTCAGATAAAAAAGCGACTCGTTTTCCCGTATTTTTAAGGAAGTCCGCTTTAATATGGGTTAAATGATAAGTATTCATCTCAACTTTCATTTCTGGAAGCAAATCAAAATCTGCATAGACTGAATCATTGCGTCTGCAAAATATACTGGGAATAGCAGTGAGTATAATAAAATTACTATCTTTGGATAGAAAGGATTTGCGATAGTAGCTTGGTAATCTCTTAGATTCTTTTGCAAGAAAGCATCCTAAATAAACTTTGTTTTTTCCTAAAGAATCGATATAGGATATAAAATCTTTAGGCTGATTATACTGTACTTGATTTCTATCTAGTGCATAACCTTCTGGGATAAAAACATTTTGAAGACTTTTATCTTTTTGAGGATAAGCATTCGATGCTATCAAAAGTAATAATGATGATAAGATTATTGTTTGTAGTATTCTCATTGTTTTACACTTTAATAATTGTAGCCATTATAATCATTCTGATAAATTTTAGTTGTGTGATTCTGTAAAGATAGAAGTAATAGGATAAATTCCCATCTTATTTTTGCATCTTAATTATTAGCGGATCTTTCTTTAGCTTTTAAATGAGGTATTTCATATTCATCTATGATTGGTGGATCTATTACTTCAATGTAATCTTTCGGTTCTCTATACCAAAAGACATGTTCTAATGATCTGATATAGTGACTTAGCTTTTTGGCACCTTTGTCATTATAAAAGCAATACAGAGCAATACATCCACGACGTTTTTTTTGAATTATCATTACTTGGCAATGATTGTACTTATTTTCTAAATTTTCCCACATTCTTAAAGGATATGTAATTACAGTATCCG
>OCSH01001394.1_pt1 | contig 18057 bp, 18 predicted proteins | sample 1538371 | NCBI WGS metagenome assembly OCSH01 (sample SAMN04571687, study PRJEB22368) | human gut metagenome | biome: human gut; material: stool | host: Homo sapiens | place: Luxembourg | collected 2012-06-01 | reverse complement strand
TGAGACTATATTTTGTACGCCACGGTAAAACTCAATGGAATTTGGAAGGACGCCTCCAAGGTTCCAAGGGAGACTCTCCCCTTCTTAAAGAATCTATTGAGCAAGTCAGTGAGCTTGGCCATTACCTCAGTGATACTCATTTCGACTTGGTCTTATCAAGTGACTTACCACGCGCTAAAAAAACAACTGAACTCATCATGGAGTCTCAAAAAACTAAAGCTAAAATTACCTATACCAAGGATCTGCGTGAGTGGCAATTGGGGAAACTAGAGGGACAAAAACTTTCTATCATTCAAGCGATTTATCCCAAAGAAATGGATGCCTTTCGTCATAACCTGGCCAACTTCCGTGCCAACAACTTTCAAGCGGAGTCCGTCTATCACACAACCAAACGTGTAGCTGACTTAGTCCGAACACTGAAAGATAGTAGTATGAAGAACGTCCTCCTCGTCGGACATGGAGCTAATCTAACAGCTTCTATTCGTAGTCTACTTGGCTTTGAACCTGGTCTTCTTCGTAAAGCCGGTGGTCTTGACAATGCATCTGTCACAATTCTCGAGACAGATGATTGTGAGCACTTCACTCTCAAATCTTGGAATGACACATCCTATAGGACTCAAGTCAACAAAATTAGCTAAGTCATCATCTTATATCGTGAAATAAGCGGTCCTTAACAGGATCGCTTTTTTTGCATGAAAAAACCCATAAAACTATTACTTTTTAGGGCTACTTGGCAATTATTTCCGACTCGGTTCATCTTTGACAATTCTATGAACATGTTCCCAATAGTTATCAGAAAACCCTCTTTGCTTTTCTTCAGCATTAAGATGGTCCGCCAAGGCATAATAGGAATCTCAGGCAACACACTTCATCTGCTCCGCATCTCTAACACCCACAAAGAGATCACCACATTTATCGTTGAGCTCTTCTACCTATTTTCTAAAAGCATCACGCTCAGTACTTAGTGCTTCAATATCATATTTTAAGTTATCTGTTTCCACCATTTCACCTCCCCCTTTATCACATTCTAGACAATAAAACGGCCTCGTTAGGCCGTTTTTTTATTTTCCATACTTCATACGAAGAATTTTTTCCTGGTTAGCATCCAAACGAAGGAGAATAACCACCTTATCAATACTCATATTGCTCTCAAGAAGACGTTCAGCTGCCATCATAAGACCATTGTTAATACCCAGTTGAAGAACTGGATTTTCTTTATCGTTAATATCAAAGATAAATTTGTTATTTGGAAGGTCGAAAAGGACTTTCACAGCTCCAAAGAGTTGCTCGAAACTATCTATTTCCAAGTCAAAGACTGGTTTCGTCCCTGGTTTAAGACTACGTCCACGGTGGTTAAACCACATAGAATGCCAGCCACTGTTAAAGGCACCCATAACGTCATTGTCGTATGAATCTCCGACGTAGAGAGTCGTCGATGGATTCATATCAAATTGTTCAGCAGCAAGATTGAAGATTTCCTTTTCAGGCTTTTGGAATCCTGTTGCCTGACTGACGATGACACATTTGGGATCCACGTAATCGTATAATCCTAACTTCTTGACTTTCTTAAGCTGATGCTCTGTTGGTCCATTAGTAATAATTCCCATACGAACATTTTTTTCTTTGAGGAAATCAAGGGTCATGCGCATTTCATCAAGCATAGTAATGTTTTCCAACTCATGCTCGTAAACCTCTTGGAAATGGTTCCCCATTTCTTCATCGATTTCATGGTAACCAAACTCCAAAAGTGTCTCTTTACAGCGCCAAAAACGGAAATATTCGGTTGTCCACTCACCGGTCATTACACGTGGAAAACCGATGTCAGAATAGTGGCGGAAACGAATATAAGCCTGATTCATATGGGTCATATCAAAGTCAGGGAAACATTTTTCCATGGCAATACGATAAGGTGCCTGTTGGTCGTAAATAGTATCGTCAACGTCAAAAACAATAGAAGTAATCATTTGTCCGTTCTCTCTTATATCATTCTCTTGTCATAGACTTAGCAAACTAGAATGTCCGATAACTACACTGACTTAGATAAATTAAGAGGCCTAACAACTAAACTGTTACATCAGTTAGCTCCTGATCCTAAGTCTTGCAAAAGTAAGCTTTTAGTCAACTGTCTATAAGCAGTCATGCATATCTGTTTTTTGATTAGCATGAAATTGCCCAAACATTTTTATTATACCGTTTTTGCCTTCTTATTTCAATTTTTGACCAAAATTGGGAAAATATTATTCGTGACTTCCAGTATTCAGATAGAAAAAAGGTTTGAAACATGACATTCCAAACCTTAGGGATCTTTTTATCATCAGATGATTATTTAATTTCTTTAAAAGTCATTTTCTGTTTCACTTCACCCTGACCACCTTTGGCAATCTGGTAATAGAAATCTTTTGATGTGAAATGGTCGCCATAAGCAAAGACCTTATTGTACTGCCATTGTGACAATTGATCATCCTCTTTTTTACCGAGAGTCAAAGTTGTTTTTGTCACATTATATTCCCATTTAGCTGTTTGGTCACTATAAGCTTTGTCAAAATCAGTCTGGCTCTTAGCGGCATTAACCACTGTCGTACGGTCCTGACTCACTAGTGCCTTGTTACCACCCTCTTGGAAGGCTACATACATGACACGATTGTTGACCTCACCATTTAAAGAACTTGAATATTGGTAAACCTTACCAGGTACAACACTATCCAAATGGTGTGACCCCCAGTAATAGAAGACACTGAAACCAGCTCCCGTAACCAAGAGGCAAGCAAGTACAACACTAATAATGATATTTCTCTTTGACATGATTGGCCTCTCTCTATTCGTCACCAGTTAGGTCAGAGGAATTTGCCTCTAAGTCTGTTTCAGTATGACTTGAAGAACTTGATGATGAACTTGATGATGAACTTGAACTCATGCGTGTTTCTGTTTGAGAATCATCACTTGATGAAGCTTTTGATTCAGATGATGTTTTAGTGCTTGATGATGAACTTTCTTTTTCTTTATAAACATCAACATTGAAGGTCCACTTATCACCCTTGTAAGTTACCTTAATTGGGGCATATTTTGCCTTGATAAGCTCTGACATTTTGCCACCATTGTTAAGGGTGTCGTAAATCTTCTCAGCGAGTGCTTTGGCATTGGCTTCAGTTCTGGCATCATCTTTAGGACCATTAGCAATATCTTCATCTTTAGCAGTTTCACCTTGACGGTAAAGCGCTGTTCTTTCAGTGTCCTTCTTAGCGTCAGCATTCAGACTATTCTTATCATCTACATGTGAGAAGAATTTCCATTCAGGTCTACCTGAGCATTTTTGTTGATAAATATTTGAAACTTCTTCTTGAACCTTGTCTTGGAAAGCATCCTCAGTCAATTCATTTTCTTTAGAAGTATCTGTACTTGCTTTACTTTCACTGCCACTTGCTGTTGAGCTTGATGCAGAAGAGCTTGTTGAGCTTGATGAAGCGTCTTTAGATTCTGATGATGAAGAAGATGACTCCTTACTTTCTTTAGAATCTTTATCCTTATCGTTATTATTGTTGTTATTGGAGAATGAAATGCTGTGATCAGAATTATCTGGAGCCGTAAATCATTGTATTCTTAGAGTGGTCATCAGATACAAAAGTAGTATTACTGATAATCACTCGGTTATTATCGCCATAATAGTTGTTGATAACAATCTTAGAATGTACACAACGGTGACCATTACCATTAACATGATAACCTGCTGGTACATCATCACGTTTTAAAATAAGGACATCATCAGCAAAGATAAGATCAATATTCTGAATATTGTTATTGTAGGCTAATTTTTCAATAGAGATTCCCGTCGCTTGAGAGATTCCCCACAAGGTATCTCCCCATTGAATCACATATTGTTGACCATCTAACTGTTGTGGATTGATGTTCTGAGTTGTCAAATTATTTGTAATTTGTTGTAGTGTGCTGGTAATCTAGTTTGTAATATCTGTAGCGTGAGCACTTGTTTGATTTTGATAAAAGCTATCTGCTAACACAGATATCGTAGGTAGCCCAATAGGCGCTAGTAAAGCGCCAAGCATCTCGGCTTTACCAACATAATTTTTCTTTTTCATTGTGTATTCTCCTTAATTTCATACTAATCTTAACTAGCCCCTTTATTTATCTGACATTTAGTCATTTGTCCTATCTTTAGAGGATGAATTATGATACAATATTAACGACTATTTTATGGAGGACTAACATGTCAAATCAACACATGGAAGAATTAAACGATCAACAGATTGTCCGTCGTGAAAAAATGGCGGCCTTGGCTGAACAAGGAATCGATCCTTTTGGTAAGCGATTCGAACGCACAGCTACATCTGGTCAATTAAAAGAAAAATACGCTGATAAAACAAAAGAAGAATTGCACGAAATCAATGAAACTGCTACTATCGCAGGCCGTTTGATGACTAAGCGTGGTAAAGGTAAAGTTGGCTTCGCCCACATCCAAGATCGCGATGGTCAAATCCAAATCTACGTGCGTAAAGATGCTGTCGGTGAAGAAAACTACGAAATCTTCAAGAAAGCTGACCTTGGTGACTTCCTCGGTGTCGAGGGTGAAATTATGCGTACAGATATGGGAGAACTTTCTATCAAGGCTACTCATATCACGCACTTGTCTAAAGCCCTTCGTCCATTGCCTGAGAAATTCCACGGACTTTCAGACATTGAAACGATTTACCGTAAACGTTACCTTGATTTGATTTCTAATCGTGAAAGCTTTGACCGCTTTGTCACACGTTCAAAAATCATCTCTGAAATCCGTCGCTATCTCGATGCTCAAGGTTTCCTTGAAGTAGAAACTCCTGTTCTTCACAACGAAGCTGGTGGTGCTGCTGCTAAACCTTTCATCACTCACCACAACGCTCAGAATATTGATATGGTACTTCGTATCGCAACTGAGCTTCACCTCAAACGCCTCATCGTTGGTGGTATGGAACGTGTCTACGAAATCGGACGTGTCTTCCGTAACGAAGGCATGGATGCCACTCACAACCCTGAATTCACAACTATCGAAGTTTACCAAGCTTATGCTGACTTCCATGATATCATGAACTTGACTGAAGGTATCATCCAACACGCTGCTAAAGCGGTTAAAGGTGATGGACCTATCAACTACCAAGGAACTGAAATCAAGATCAACGAACCATTCAAACGCATCCACATGGTTGACGCCATCAAGGAAATCACCGGTGTTGACTTCTGGCAAGACATGACTTTGGATGAAGCCAAAGCTATCGCTGCTGAAAAGAATGTTCCAGTTGAAAAACACTACACTGAAGTTGGTCACATCATCAACGCCTTCTTCGAAGAATTTGTTGAAGAAACTTTGATTCAACCAACATTCGTTTACGGTCACCCAGTTGCTGTGTCACCACTAGCTAAGAAAAACCCAGAAGACCCACGCTTCACTGACCGTTTCGAACTCTTCATCATGACTAAAGAGTACGGAAATGCCTTCACCGAATTGAACGACCCAATTGATCAATTGTCACGTTTCGAAGCACAAGCTGCTGCTAAAGAACTCGGTGACGACGAAGCAACAGGCATCGACTACGACTACGTTGAAGCCCTCGAATATGGTATGCCTCCAACAGGTGGACTCGGAATCGGTATCGACCGTCTCTGCATGCTTCTTACTGACACAACAACCATCCGTGATGTCTTGTTGTTCCCAACGATGAAATAATAATGATATCCCATTAGTCAAATAATGGGATATTTTTATATGAGGTATAAACGTGTTCAAAAACTGAAGTACCTTTTTAAGAAAGAATAAACTGTGGTCGAACATCCTAAGACAAAGACAGAAGAAAGTCAATTCGACTTTTCCAGAGATCGCACAGATTATTTTCTCGACCAAGCACTTGCATTTTATTGTGAAGAAAATAACATTCCTTAAGAAAAACTCTGTTCATCTGATATCAGTGAACTACTCCTCCCCTGCATCTCTGATTTTTATGAAGATTATATGATTTTTTGTTACACAGTCTTGGTTATGTTGCTAGAGCTGAATTTGACTGGAAAATCTATCACTTGGTTGAAGATGATATTAACGAAATCTTCAGTCAATATAAGACTCACATCGGGTAATATGAAATAACGCTTCTCTCGAAATGAGAGAAGCATTATCTTATTTCCAAAATTTTGCTTTTGATGCTGCGATCCAATGTTTTAACTACTTCTTTCACCTTGAAAAATACCCAAAAGTACTCACCACGGTCACAGAAATGATGTACTTTTTGAATCTAGTAATATGAAAATATTATCTATACCTATTTTTGATATAATGTTAGTAATTTGTATTCTTAGAGAGGGATTATACAATGCCAGAGGGAATTAATTTATTTCAGGACACTTTGATAAAATCACTTAAGTTTGGTTTTGTTGATAACATTAAATATCAAGATGGTGGCTATTCTCCTCAGATTCTTGTGAATAATAGTGATGAAAAACGCTATGTCTTGACAGACCTACAGGAAGAATTAAGTAAGTGTGCTGCTTTCTACTTTTCTGTCGCCTTTGTCACTAAAAATGGAATTGCCATGATTAAGTCGCAATTATCAGACCTAATGGATAAGAAAGTGCTAGGGAAAATCTTGATTTCCCCATATCTAGATTTCAATGACCCTGATGCAATGCGTGAGCTACTAAAGCTTAAAAACGTTGAAGTCCGTTTAACACCCGAAAAAATACAGATGCACGCCAAATTCTATCTTTTCGAACATACTGGTAAACAGGTACTGATTTCAGGCAGTTCAAACCTCACACATACAGCTCTAAAAATTAATTATGAGTGGAATATCAAACTGACCACTACTCATAACGGGGAGTTTGTTCAAAATACCAAATCAGAATTTGACCGTATTTGGGAACAATCAGAGCTACTGACACCCGAAATAATAGAGACCTATGCTAAAAAGAGAAAGAAAATCATTAGTCTCACAAAGATTAATGATGAAGAAAAGCTCCCTTATTCAGCTGAAAAAATTGTTCCTAATAAAATGCAAGAAGCCGCACTTGAAGGGCTCAGAAATATTCGGGAATAGGGAAAAGACAGGGCACTTGTTATCAGTGCCACAGGTACTGGTAAGACATTTTTATCTGCCTTTGACGTTAAACAATATAATCCTGAGCGCATGCTATTCATCGTCCATCGTGAACAGATTCTCAAAAAATCTTTAATAGATTTTCAAAAAGTTCTGGGCTTTAATCCATCTGAAGGACATATTTATCACTCAGGTGATGATTTAACTGGAAAAAAATATATCTTCGCGACTATCCAAACATTATCACGCGAGGATAACTTAAAAGCTTTTTCAAAAGACTTCTTCGACTATATTCTCATTGACGAAGTGCATAAGGCTGGAGCTGATTCATACAAAAAAGTTATGGGCCATTTTACACCGAATTTTTATCTAGGTATGACAGCAACTCCTGAACGTACTGATGGCCAAAATATTTACGAAATTTTTGACTATAATATTGCCTATGAGATTCGCTTACAAGATGCATTAGAAAATGACATGCTCTGTCCTTTCGTTTATTTTGGTGTTAAAGACATCGAAATTGATGGTCAACTTATTGACGAAAAATCAAATATCTCAAACCTTACATCAGATGAGCGTGTCAAACATATTCTAAATAAAATTGATTTCTATGGTGTTTGTAATAATCAAGTTCGTGGACTTATTTTTTGCTCATCAAAAGCAGAAGCCAGAGAATTATCAAAAAAACTTAATCAACATGGAAAACGTACCATCGCATTGACTGGTGATGACGATATCAACTATCGTGAAAAGGTTGTTAAGCAATTAGAAGATGGGAAGCTTGAATATATCTTGACCGTTGATATTTTTAATGAAGGGATAGACATACCATCCGTAAACCAGGTAGTTATGTTGCGTAACACGCAATCAAGTATCATTTTTGTTCAGCAGCTTGGTCGTGGACTTCGTAAACATAAAAGTAAGGATTACGTTACTATCATTGATTTTATTGGTAATTACAAAAATAACTATCTGATTCCAATTGCATTATTCGGTGATAAATCTATGAATAAAGATAATTACCGTCGTGAACTACGAGAACCAAACATCTTGAGTGGTTTAACAACCGTGACCTTTGAGGAAGTTGCTAAGGAACAAATCTTCAAATCGATTACAAACACGGTTCTATCTAACATGAAAATTCTCAAAGATGCCTATACTGATCTTGAAAATAAACTTGGTAGAACGCCTATGCTAATCGATCATTTAACCTTTGATAATATTGATCCAATAGTATTTTTCAACAATAATAGCTTCAAAAACTATGCGGATGTTATTAACAAATTTTCAAACAAGGCAATAGAACTCACTGATACCGAGAGTAACTGGTTGAGTTTTATCACATTTGAACTTCTTCCTGGTAAACGAAAACATGAGCTTCTTCTACTTCAGGAACTTATCAAAAAGGGTGAAATCTCAAAAGATAAGTTTATTAAGATTTTGGAAACAGAACAATTATCTACTAAAGACTCAATTATCTCCTCTGTTAAGAATGTACTAAGTCTTCAATTTCTTAAATCTCAAGAGGTAAAAAAATTCGGCACAGAACCTCTGGTCACTCTAGAAAAAAATGTTTATAAGCTCAATCCTGAGGTCATAGATAGTTTTAAAAACTCCGATTTCACCTTGCTCTTTAAGGATGTTATTGAGGCAGGACTATATAAAACAAATGATTATCCTGAAATATTTACAATCGGTCAAAAATATTCTCGTCGTGATGTCTGTAAACTTCTGAACTGGTTTAAAGATGAACCCCCACTTAACATCGGTGGCTATAAAATAGACAAGAATACTAACACTTGTCCAATCTTCATCACCTACCATAAGGATAATGAAATCAGTGATACTATCAAATACGAAGATGAGTTATTAAACGAGACTACTCTTAAGTGGTTTTCTAAAAACAAGCGTACACTTGAGTCTCCAGATGTAAAAACAATTATCAATTCCCTGAAAATGGATTAGACCTAAAATTATTTATTATTAAAGATGATGCTGAGGGTGGCGATTTCTACTATTTAGGTGACTTGACCATCGTGCCATCTACTGTTGAAGAATTAGTACGCCCACTGGAAAGTGGTAATGAAAGTATTGTTACTATGAATTTCAAACTAGATAATCCTGTCCCTGACACTCTTTATCGTTACATAACTAATAAATAAGAGCACCACATAAGTGATGCTCTTATTTTGATAACAATTCTACAGCTGGTCTATCTACAGGTGCCCAATTCAAAGTTTTCAAGCGACTTGGCTCTAACCAAACTGAATCCTGATGCTCCAACAAATCTAGATTTCCACAAACCAGTTTAGCATGAAAGGTCTTCATAACAACAGTTCCAAAATCATAATCATAGGAGGCCTCATTGACAAACGAAATAATCTCAATCTTGGAATTTAGTTCTTCATAAATCTCTCGAATCAAAGCTTCTTCAGGTGATTCTCCTTCTTTCAACTTACCACCAGGAAACTCCCAGTATCCACCCAAGCTTTTTCCTTCTGGTCGTTGGGCACAAAAGATTTTACCATCTTTTTCGATGGCTGCTGCCACAACATTAATGATTTTTTTAGACATGTAACATTCCTCCAGATAGTATTCTATCAAAAAGCTATCACGACAAGCAAACTTAAATTTGTTATTTAAAAATGTTTCTCTCATCTCGAGAGAAACATTTTCTTATTTCCAAAATTTTGCTTTTGATGCTGCGATCCAAGCTGATAAACAAGCTAGGGCTACTTCTGCATAGATAGCGTATTGTTTAGCAGGATAAAGCCATGCTTTATTTTCTTCATGCCAATGAGACTTCCAGAGACCGATGTAATTTTCTGTTATTTCAGGATTTTTAAGGTACTCCATGTAATTTGCAGGTAAATTGTCTGGTTGATTCGTTTGTATGTTAATGATATAAATCACCAAAACAACCGCAATGACAGCTAAGAGTTTCAAAGCAATCTTTTTCTTGGCTGTTAGTTGAAATGCTTTCAATTATTTTTCTCCCCAATATAGTAATATATGTACTCCTATACTTTAGTATAAAAAGTAGGGATACAACATTAATGATTAAAAAGTCAAAACCTTTCGAAAACCTTGCATATCTTGCTCATAGTGTTATAATAGAACTGTCCGTCTGTCTAGAAATAATATACTTTTAAGCAGATGCGACTTAGAAAGAGGTGTTTATGAGAACTTTAAAAAAGGTTTCTCTTGCTGAGGTAAATCAATCGATTGATACACCCAATCATAATCGTTTTTGGCAAAACCTTAAGGCTTTCTTGGGACCTGGGGCACTTGTGGCCGTGGGATACATGGATCCAGGGAACTGGATTACCAGTGTTGTCGGTGGGGCGACCTACAAGTACAGTCTGCTCTTTGTCATCTTAATTTCTTCTTTAATCGCTATGCAGTTGCAACAAATGGCTGGAAAATTAGGGATTGTAACCCAGATGGACTTGGCCCAAGCTACCGCCTTTCATTCGCCCAAATGGTTGCGATACACACTTTGGGTAGTCCTTGAGCTAGCCTTAATGGCCACGGACTTGGCTGAGGTGCTTGGTTCTGCCATTGCACTTAACCTGCTCTTTGGTATTCCAATCATGGTTGCCATTCTGGTTACAATCTTAGACGTCTTCCTACTACTGTTAATCATGAAGCTAGGGTTCAAAAAAATCGAGGCTATCGTTTCAACCTTAATTTTGACCATCTTGGTTATCTTTGTCTATCTGGTAGCCTTGTCTGAACCGAGTATTACGGGGATTCTCGAAGGCTATCTCCCTACACCAACTCTCTTTGGACATTATGCTGCTGGACATACCAACCACCAGTTGACCTTGGCACTCGGGATTGTTGGGGCGACCGTTATGCCACATAACCTCTACTTGCACTCGTCCTTGTCTCAAACGCGTAAGGTTGACCATTCTAATGATGACGATGTGACAAAAGCTGTCCGTTTCATGAGCTGGGACTCAAACATCCAGCTAACCTTGGCCTTTGTGGTGAACTCCCTCCTCTTGATTTTGGGGGCATCCCTCTTCTTTGGTCACGCTTCTGATATTTCAGCCTTCTCACAAATGTACAATGCTCTTCAGGACTCTAAGATTGCCGGTGCAGTAGCTAGTTCAACACTTTCAACTCTCTTTGCCTTGGCTCTCTTAGCTAGTGGGCAAAATTCCACCATTACAGGAACCTTGACTGGTCAGATTGTCATGGAGGGTTTCCTCCACATGAGGTTGCCACAGTGGGTTATTCGTTTGTTTACACGTCTCTTTGCCCTACTACCTGTCATCATTGTAGCCATTCTCTACGGCGATCAAGAAAAGACTCTGGACCAACTCTTGGTTTACTCACAAGTTTTCCTTTCACTTGCCTTGCCATTCTCTATTTTCCCTTTGATTTACTACACTTCTAAAAAATCACTCATGGGAAAACACGTCAATGCCAAGTGGAATACCTACCTCGGTTATGCCATCGCTATTGTCCTAACCATTCTCAATCTCAAACTTATCTTTGATACGTTTTAAAAAAAAAAACAAGGCTAGCACCATGCTGACCTTGTTTTAGTTTTTGAAGGCGTCAACGAGAACTTGGAATTCTTCGTTACTAAGGGTAATTCCCTTGCCCATCTTGGTGTGGTCTGGACTCCAAGTGCGGATATCGTACTTGGCTGGTGCTCCGTTAAAGCTCACACGATTAAGCTCCTTAGTCCATCCCTTATCATTCTCAGACAATACCAAGAGTTTTTCTTCAATTTCAAATGAAAATTCTGCCATTTGCTTACCTCCACTAACTTTATTCGTTTTTTTCCTGTGAAAATTTCAGGATTTAGCAAAAAGTTATCCACAAAATTTTACCTTTCATGCTATAATTATTTTATCAAGAAACGAAGGAAATGACCATGATAAACTTTTTAGAAGCGGTAAAGCATCAGCTTCATCAGTTTGTGGAAACAGGTCACTGCAAACCTGTCCACCTAATGCAAAATTATCTTATTAATGATATCTATCATGCTATTGATAATAAACAAATGGTCATGCTGGCTTCTAATCATAGGACCTATAAGGGCTACATCAATCGTTATGACAGCCAACGTCAAGCTATCTTTATCGAGCAGGACAAAGTTATCAGTATGATTGAACTAAAGGACATTAAACGTCTAAAAATCATATCTCAACGAGGTTAAGTATATTAGTTAACCTCTTTTTATTTTTGAGTTGACTAATATAGTAGGTCTTGGTATGATAAGTTAACTATAAAATCGCTTGAGGTTAACTCAAATGACACAAAATCGGACACTATCCCTTATTCTTCCAGCTTTTGGTTCTGCTATTATTGCTGCACTGGCTCAAATCATCATTCCGATTGGGGCAGTTCCCATTACTCTACAGACCTTTGCTGTAGGACTTGTGGCTGCTGTTTTTAAACCGAGGGAAGCTACTCTTTCTGCTATCCTCTATCTTATTCTTGGCGCTATTGGTTTACCCGTTTTTGCAGGAGGTAGCGGTGGGCTTCAATCCTTCTTTGGTCCTTCAGCTGGCTATCTTCTTGCCTATCCTTTTTTTGCTCTTGTCACATCAGCACTAACCCATGCTAAGACCCCTATCTGGAAAAGCTTTTTGGCTCTTGTTTTGGGAGATGCGCTTGTCTTTGTCGGTGGTATCCTTAGCCTGCACTTTCTTGGAAAGATGGGTTGGTCTGCAGCTGTGGCGGTCGGTTTGACACCCTTTATCATTCCCGACCTCATTAAAGGTCTGATTGTTACTTTGGTGACTAAGCCAGTATTAAAAGCTCTAAAAAATCATAGCTACTTTAACTAAAGAAAAAAAGATTGAAGACTTTGTTCCTGTGAACAGAATCTTCAATCTTTTTATTTTTCAAAATAAATATCATAATGCTTTGAACAAGCTAGGTTGAAAGCACTGTGACAATTAGGACAAGCTATTGCCTCTTGATACTCCTCGATAACCATCTCATGCTGATAAACACCACAGATAAGGACCTTGTCCTGCTTGAGATGACAAGGATAAGCTCGAAAGCTATGTGTTCCTCCAAGCTATCATGACACTGATAACAAGCATAATACTTCAGACAATCGAAGCATTTTAGGGCAACAATATCTAGCTCTGTGTGATAATGCTGGCACCTTCTCTCATTATCTACCAAGAGACCATATATTTTTCTCGTCATTAGACACGAACAGTCTTACTTGAACCGTCTTTTTGGTAGAGATTAATCAAACCTTCTTTAGTTGAACGAATCATATCACCAGGTTTAACTTCTTGTGGCACGGTAATAGTAAGAAGTTCCATTGGATTTGGTGCACGATCAATCTTATTACCATTAGCATCGTGAAGATCCTTGATCTCACACTCGAAATGACGGAAGCCTGGTCCGTAGAATTCAACGTGGTCACCTTCGAGGATAACATTACGTTGACGGATCGTAGCTGTCATAGTTACTGGGTCAAAATCTACTACTTCACCAACAAATTTGTATTGTGGAATCTTACGACGGGCACCAAAGAGTTGCTCGTTTTCTGTTGGAGTCTTGTAATAAAAACCTGTTGCCAATTCACGTTGGGCAACTTTCCAAAGCTCGTTAACCAAATCATCTTTAATAGCATAAAAGGCTTCTGCACTTTCCATGTAAGCATCACAGGCCGCCTTGTAACAGTTGGCAACTGTTGATACGTAATGGACAGATTTCATACGACCTTCGATTTTCAGGCTATCAACACCATTATCGATAAGGTCCGGGATGTTTTCAATCATACACATGTCAACAGCTGACATTGAGTATTCTTCAGGAACTTCACCGTGAATACTCTTTCGCTCTTGGCCGAATGGCATGTCGTAAAGGTCATATTTCCAACGGCATGACTGTGAACAACCACCACGGTTGGCATCACGGTCTGACATGTGGTTAGAAAGGGTACAGCGACCTGAGTATGAGATACACATAGCACCATGGACAAAGGCCTCAATTTCAAGGTCCGTACGTTTACGGATTTCAGCTAATTCTTCCATAGTAACCTCACGTGCTAAAACAACACGCGTCAAGCCATACTGTTTCCAAAAATGAAACGTTTCAACGTTTGTCGCAGATGCTTGCGTTGACAAGTGGATGTTAAGGCCTGGAGCATAGGTTGAACAGATTTCAATCAAGGCTGGATCAGATGCAATAACGGCATCGAGTCCCATATCACGCAATTCACGGAACCACTCACCTGCACCTTTTTCATTTCCTTCATGGGTAACCATGTTAGAAGCAACGTGCACGTCAACGCCACGAGCGTGAGCGTATTCGATACCTTCACGAAGTTCATCCATGGTAAAGTTTCCAGCACGGCTACGCAAACCATAGGCTTGTCCACCAACGAAAACAGCATCTGCGCCGTAATTTACAGCAACTCTCAATTTTTCCAAAGTCCCAGCAGGTACCAGTACCTCTGGGCGTTTTTTAGTTGTAGTCATAATTTCTCCAATTTGCAAGATTGTCGATTTTAGTTTTTAGGATAGATCCTTCGTTCCCTGAAAATGGAAAACTCTCAACCGAGGGAGGACGTAATTTTATTTTACACGGTCAGGTTCATAATCATAGAAACCTGTGTCCAAACCACGGTTGGCTGGGTGTAATTTATGAATGGCTTCATCGAAGAGGAAGGCTTGATCCTGTGAAAATTCTCCAGCCTCGATGAGGTCACGAGCCTTCACAAAATATTCGGTAATTTTTACGAAGTTTTCACCTGGGCAATAAACACCGTCCAACTTCCAGTGGTCAAAACCATGCTCAACGAGTTCTGAAAGCTTAGTCATCATATCCAGGTCATTATTGGCAAAGATATGTGTTCCATGCAAGTCTTCATAGACTGAGTAGTGAGAATCTGGATCTCCAGGTTCAGAAAGAAAGAGGTCACGTTCTTTGGTAACAGCTTCATCCGTTTTGATAAAGTTGTAGTAGTTTTGAAGAAGTGGTCGTTTTGAGTGGTGAATGATACTTGCCCCGTAAACCAAAACCTCTGCTGGAATTTGAAGATTTTCAGCCATGATGAAGAGTTCCGCAGATGGAATCTCACGGGCCAAAACAGCTTCAGATGCTCCTGCCTGTTTGCCCCAGAAATTAATCTGACGGCTAGAGGTTACCATGGTTGAAGCATCATAAATCATTTTGAAGGGACGTTTATCACGGTTACAGATGTAGAAAACTCCTGCATCACCAACCGTGATATAATCTGCTTTAATTTCTTCAAGAAAATCAAGGTAGTCAGGAAGAGCATCCATCATACTTTGGTGCATGAGGGCGTTAACTGCAACAGTTAACTCTTTACCTGACTCATGTACCAGCTCTGCGATTTTTCGCATTTCTGCGAATGAAAGAGGCTTAGGCAAACGAAGGCCAAAAGTTTTTTCGCCGATGTAAATACGATCTACGCCAAGTTCTAGGAGCTCACGTGCCTGCTCGTAGCTCTCAGCTGTCGCTGTAATCACTATTTTTTTCATAACTCATATTATAGCACAAATTGATTGATTTTTTTAGAACTTTTAGGTTTTGTTAAATCGTATTTTGATATTTAAAAATAGTTTTATAATACTAGAATTTCAAAAAAAACTTTGCAATATAAACTTTTTATGGTATTATTAAAAAGATTGTAACTAGTGAAATACTGACTCAGTCTTTTAGCCTACACAAAATAGTGATTTAAGTACTTTATATAGAAAGGAGGCAGCAGACATGGCTGACAACTTACACCGTCAATTTGATCACATCGAAGATTTCGAGATTGAACGTCGTCAAACGACCAATTATCAAGACGATCAAGGTCTAAATAGTAATAGTATTAAACTACAAGATATGATTTTCTTTGGACGTGTCTCAAGCTTCTGTGTTTCAACAGTCCTAGTTGCCTTCCTTTTCTTGGTAGCACAGGTAGCTACCTTCTGGGCCTTCTTCTGGGCAATTACCATTAGCGCCATTGGTCAGTTAGGCATTTATGTCCTAATCGAATATCTTAAAGCAAAAGAACGTTGACTAAGGAGTCAACGTTCTTTTTAATTTTATTCTGCTACTTCTTCAGAGATATCTTTGATATCAATGAAGATATCATCAACGATAGCTTTTGTTTCTGCTTTAACATTGGCTTGCTCAGGTGTTACTTGAGCTGTTTTTTCCTTGATGAGTTCAAAGCTCTCTTTTGCAAAGTCAGCAACTTGAGCTGTTTTTTCTTGAACGGCTTTTGTCAAATCAGTTGCAGTGATGTCGCCATTTTCAAATTTTGTTTTATAGTCTTGGAAAGTATCGACTGCTAATTCTTTATAGTCGCTAACTTTTTCCACTACTTGATTTTGGTAAGCTTTAGGATCTTCTTTGAATGAAGCGATTTCCTCATCAATACGTGCTTTAACTGCTTTACCTTTTTCAGTTGTAAAGAAATACGCTGCTGCAGCTCCAGATGCTGCACCAATAATTAGAGTGTTTAGAAATTTACTCATGAAAAGACCTCCTTATTTTTTCTTGTCTTTTTTACCAAATAGTTTTGAAGCAACCTTGCCGATAGCAAAGGCTGAGCCTGCTTTACCGACACTTGCTCCTGCTGCACTTGCCTTAGCAGCTAGGTGACGAGCTCGAGTATTCAAGTCAGAAACACTTTCTGAAAGATCAGCTACTGCTACAAAGAGAGGATCAATCGTTTGAATTTTTTCATTAACATCTTCAACCAAGACATTAGCCTTAGCCAAAATTTCATTTGTTTGGTGAAGTGTTACGTTAATATCTGTACGAAGAACCGCAACTGTTTCTTCAACTTCTTTGACAACACGACGTGTGCGAAGTAAAGTTGGGATTAATGCAATTAGAAATGCAGCAAGTGCGATTGCGATAATAAGAAATGCAATTTCTACCATAGTTTTAGACTCCTTTGACCTGTTTAAAAGGTTAACAAAAAAACTGAATGTTTGACTCCTGCCTCGTATGACCTTTGTTATTATAATTTTCACTTCATTATAACAAAGTCTGAACAGTATGACTAGTTTTTCATTTTATAATCTGCTTTTTGACGTTGTTTACGGAAATATAAGAGGACAGCTCCAAGGATAATGATGGAAATGCTGACCCATTGTGAGACACGCAAGCCGACAAACATAAGACTATCCGTACGCATGCCTTCAATGACAAAGCGTCCAAGTCCATACCAGATAAGGTAAAATGAAGTCACATCTCCCTGTCGCAATCCCTTATTAAAATATCGTAGTCCCAGAATAATGCTAAAACCAACTAAATTCCATAGGCTTTCATAAAGGAAGGTAGGTACACGGTAGCTTCCATCAATAAACATCTGCTGACGGATAATTTCTGGAAGATAATTCAGTTGACTAACTGCTTTTCCATAGGCCTCTTGATTGACAAAATTTCCCCAGCGACCGATGCTCTGAGCTATCATGACCCCAGGGGCCGCAATATCTAGAAAATCTAAAACCGCTATAGCATGACGTTTGGCGAACCAATAAAGGACAGCTGCACCAGCAATCAAGCCACCATAGATAGCAATTCCACCATTCCAAATCGCAAAAATTTCCGATGGATTTTGGCTGTAATAAGACCACTGAAAAATCACATAGTAGAGCCTAGCACCAACAATGGCTATAGGAAAGGCTAAGAGAATAAAATCTAAGATATTCTCAGGATTGATTCCCTTTTCAGGAGCCAAACGCTGAGCCAGATAAACTGCAAGCAAAAGACCAGATACAATACAGATAGCATACCAATGAATACTGATTGGACCAAGTCTTAGAGCAATTGGATCAATAGTAGCTAACATTAGTTTTCACCATTCTTACTAATGAGGTCAGTCAAACGGTCCTTAAAAGTTTTGGTTGCATCATATCCCATTTGCTTAGCACGATAGTTCATTGCTGCAGCTTCTATAACGACTGACACGTTACGTCCTGTCTTAACAGGAATGCGGACACGTGGAATCTTAACGCCTTGCAATTCGATT
>OCSH01001391.1_pt1 | contig 18103 bp, 17 predicted proteins | sample 1538371 | NCBI WGS metagenome assembly OCSH01 (sample SAMN04571687, study PRJEB22368) | human gut metagenome | biome: human gut; material: stool | host: Homo sapiens | place: Luxembourg | collected 2012-06-01 | reverse complement strand
CCAGTCCAGATTATCTTCTGCGATCTCTCCATCCGTTTTCTCCATTATTAGTGTTCTGTCCGACAGATTACTTTCTCCTACCGATTCTTTTACAAACGGTACAAGCATTTCCATCAGGTTCTTCGCTATAGCCATCGGAACGGATTCTTTCACTCCATCCCTGACAGCTGTTTCCACTTTTTCCAAAAACGCATCTTCCTTTTCTCTGGTTTCCAGATACGGATCTGCTTCATTCCTGTACTCTCTGGAAAAATAATCGTTTAAAGCAACTACAACTGCTCTGGTGTACGATTTATATTTTTCCCTGTCCATCGTCTGCAAATATTCCCATGCCTGCCTGTCCTGTTCATCACAAAGATTTAAACGGATATTTGTATTGATGATTTTCCGTTCTTTTCTCATACAAGCATCCCTCCGTTTCTCTGGATTTTCCTTACGGTCATTGCTTCATAGCCTTTCGCTGTGGCACAGATGTCCCGTACAATCGTCACCCGGCTCTTGTCATATTCTCCAAAATTCTGGATCATACAACCGCCACCGCCGACCACATACAGACGCATCAGTTCTGGATTATATTCCCGTTCTCTCAGCTTATGGAAGATTTCTTTCGTATAATCTCCGGCAGCTTTACGAATGACTGTCAGATATTTCTCACCAATATCTGCTGTCCCGGTACGGATCACCTGCTCAATCACCAGATCGTCCACCACTGTTCCCAATTCTTTCAGCAGGGATTCCCTTACAGCAAGCACACACTGATGCGTTCCATATTTCTCTGTAAAGCATTTCTTCTCTAATGGACGGGAATTGTTGATATACATGATGTTCATAGTTCCGTTTCCAATATCTACCAGCATATTGATGCCCTTGAAATCCTGCAAGCGATAAAAAGCTGCCGCAAATCCCTGTGGGTAAATATCAGCTCCTGCAAACTCTACATGATACTCTTTATTGCGGAATATAAAATCCACGCTTTCATTCTGGAGAAGATATTTCTGGAAATCTTCTTTCTGTGTAGCTACCCAGGTAAGCGGAAGTCCGGCTGCAATGTGTACCTTTGCTTGATTCATTTCTTTCCCATCAAGTTCCTTTGCTATAGCCGCCAGTGTCAGCACATAATAGTCCTCGTCCTGCGTTTTCTCTGCACAGAACTCCTTGTGTTCCTCTCCGATCTGGTAATACATGCCATTATAAACAAGAAGATTATTCTGAAAGATTGGCTCCTTGTCATATCTGGCTACACCAGATGGAAAGCATCTGGTGGCAGTTTTCATGTTTCCATAACCATGATCAATCCCGATCACCATAATTGTCTCGTTTCTGTTTGTTTTCATCATTCTCATAATCATATACCTCATTCTTTTCTGTTCTTATCGTATCAACCACTATTAATACTTACATGAATTGATACGATAGATTATTGATTAATTGGTTATTTTATAATTCATACTTAATTACATACATTATTTATTGTCTCGGATAAACCGATATTGGATTTTCCATCACTGGTTTTCCGCTGGGCTGAAGTACCCATATCGGATTTCCCGATGAACTGACATTCCAATATGGGCACTGATTACAGTATCACCGGATTTTATTTATCTTCTAATCATTCTCCTGCCCTAATGGAACCTCCCGGATAATATACTCTGTATCCGTAAACATCCCATACTCGTTTCTAACAATATTTCGCTGCACATATCCATGGTGTTCCAGTTCTTTGATTGCAGACCGGACAGAATCAATTCCATCCCTGCTCAAAGATGCAAGTCCTTGCATATTATAATTACAGTCATCCGGCAGACTCAGCATCAGAGACAGCAACCCCTTTGCCTTTAATGACAGGCTCTTATTTTTAAAATGATGGTTACTCATTACCGTATAATTTTTTGTTCGCTCCACACGAAAAATCTGTGACATTATCTCTCACTTCCTTTCTGCAAAAAGAAAAAGACGTAAGTCATATTTTTTATGACTCACGCCTGTTCTGAATTTCATTATTAAATTGAAAACCTTTATTCTTCTTTCCTCTGTTCCAACAGCTCTCTCGCATTTGCAATAGCAAGGGATAACTTCTGTTCTAAAAGTTCTTTTGGAGGCATTTTAGTCATATACTGTCCCACATGGATATTTCCATGATCCAATTGCATTAATTCTATGGTTTCCTGCGATTTTTCTGCACATAATATAAGAGCAACCGGACTTTCTTCACCTTCTACTCTTTCATTTTTTTCCAACCATCGCAAATACAGTTCAACTTGTCCTTTATCTTGCGGTTCAAATTCTCCAAGCTTTAACTCAACAAGAACCAGCCTTTTCAAACCTCTGTGATAAAACAATAAATCCATATAATAGTCTTTACCATCCAGCACAAAATGCTTCTGCCTTGCCAAAAACGCAAAATCCGATCCCATTTCCAAAATAAATTTTTCTAATTCCGCAAGAATGGCATTTTCCAAATCTTTTTCACTATAAGTATCACGTAAACCAAGAAAATCAAGCATGTATGGATCTCTGTAAAAAAGATCCAGACTCATTTTTCCATCATCCCGTAATTCGGCAATCTCATTTTTTATTGTTTCTTCTGGTTTCTTCGATATTGCAGTGCGTTCATAAAGCATAGATTTTTTTCTTTCACGCAATGTCCTCACTGACCAGTTCTCTTGCATACACATTGCAGCATAAAAGTCTCTCTTTAACTCGTCGTGTATTGGCAAAATCTCTACAAAATGTGACCAGGTCAATTGTTGCGACAGTGTCGCAACTTTTTCGAAGTCAGGAAATTCCTGATAAAATTTAATCATTCTCGAAATTGATGTTTTATCAAATCCAGAACCATACTCCTGTTCCAAACGTTTGCTGACTTCTGCAACAACTTTTTTTCCATACTCAGGCTTATTATCTCCGGTGAACTCCGCACTAAGTCTTTTCCCAATTCCCCAGTTAAGTGAGATAATGGCATCGTTCACAACTTTCTTTACATCCGTTTTCTTTTCTCTGATCAATGCATTTATTTCATCGTAAATGTTATCAATATTATTTGCTACTATTATCTCTTTTTTCATTATTGATTCCCTTCTATAATTTGAAATGCCAACTTGGCATTTCAAAATCGTACCAACAGGTTATTGTTATATTACCCTATTTTTCTCGTTCTGCCTACTGCAATTTTCTATTCTCATACAACAATGAGGTCGCATTCCGCGACCTCACCACATTCATTTAAACATAAATCAATTCTTTCAGGATAATCTCTTCCGCAATCGCTCTGTGCTGATTGGCAGCTCTTACCCATGCCATCTGATCTTTCTCCTTATCCGGCAATGGATCTTTTTCTTCCAACTGTTTCAGAATAATTTCTTCCCGTTCCCTGGCTGCCTTGTCCACTTCCAGCAGATGCTCACCAATACTATCTTGCAGGAGCATTACCTGATACAGCGAATTTCTGTGATTCTTCAAATAGTCTCTGCGTAAAAATCCATATTTGCCAAGTTGTTCTATCTGCTCACCGGATTTATAGGTGAGATTGGGAATCAGATATCCATTCACATTTGTATAAGTCAGTTTCATTTTATTAGCACTCTCCTTTTTTCTCTGATTTTTTACACCAAATTTACACCATTTGCAATTCATTTGACGATAGGCTATGATACCAGACAAAATGACTGATTGCCCAGAAAGCCTGTAAAATAGGCATTTTTGCAATACACAAGACAGGACAAAAATCGACTTCCATTATCAAGAGGTGAGTGCTAATTTTTTTATTTTTTTCCCGACGCTCCTTTTCTCCCTCCCCCCCTAAAAGATTTTTATTCATCGCCGTACACAGCAATAAAATGAATCAGTGCCTCTGTTTCGGAACTGGCATACTTTTTGGCAGATGCTTCCAGCGGCTGTGATTGATATGCTTCAAACGAATCGCCCTCGTCGCGTCCAGATATGTAGCGATTATCATTTAGTTTCCACTTCCTCATTTCTTCAAAATAAACAGTATTCGCCATTTCCGAATTCCAGTCCATTCGCTCCAGCAGATAATACTCCATTCCATGATAACATTCTTCGCAAATTCCCGTAAAAAATTCTTCTGCTGTCTGAGATGTTAAATGCTCTGGAGCATACCATATTTCGTTCTCTTCGTTATTATATAATGCAACGCAATTCGATGATCCTGTCTCTTTCACATACAGCGGAATTTCGGGAATTCCAAGTCGTTCTGTTTCAAGCCGTACCATCTTCTGTGCTGCAATTGTTCTTTCTTCCAGTGTTTTTTGCCTCCATTCGCTCTCCTTTAAGCTCAGCAGAAATTCTTTATTTTCCTGAAAAATGTTCTCCTGATTCTGGACGAGATTATAGTCCTTTTTTCGTTCGTAAAGTTCTGCCACTCCGGACGGAGACTCAAGCTTCCAATATATCATCATACAAGTCGGTACCATACTCACGCATACTGAAACAAACAGAAATGCGTTTAAGTCACTTCTTTTTAATCTCCAGAATTTTTTCGGAGAATATTTTCGTTTTTTTCTATGTAAATCTCTTAAAACCGTAACAAGAAATATCCCATCCAGCACTGCAAGAAACAACACAATTTTCAGTGAATATTGGGCAAATAAAAACAGCATCAGTATGCTCGGCGGAAATGCATAGAATAAAACTTCATTTGCAGTTCCATCTGCGCAGTAGCTTCGAATGGGTGAGGCCAGCCACAAAATCAGGCACAGCGCATAGGCAAAAAGCATTGTCCCCGACGAAATATGGACGGAACATTCTGTAATATATACCTCAACCTGTTTCACATACATCACATACAAGATACAGATCGGATATAAAATCGAGCTTTTGCTCAACCAGTATGCCGCTGATTTTCTTTCCCGTCTTCTTTTCTGTTCCTCCATATCAGATCCCCCCTGATTTTTCTTTTGTTTTATTTGGAATACTTGTATGTTTATTTTAGCGTAATTTTTCGTTTTTGCCTATCCTTCGTTTTTCAGTTGAATCTTTCTGTAAAAACCAAAATTGCGAAACCCTGTTTTGGCAGGACTCCGCAATCTCTTTTTCCTATTTACTTTATGATACATGACGGGCAGCATATTTCATTTTCTGGTTTCCGGCGCATTTCTTAAAATACTGCCGGATCGCATCTTCGTTCATATCGTTTCCGATAAACACAGCCTGGCCGGCGTTTTTCTGTTCTGTGCCGGTGATGCTGTAGCGGTGATCGGCGACATCAAATTGGAGAAACTGGTCTCCGGCTGCGAACTGTCCTTTTGCACGGATGATATTTCCAAACGCTCCGCGAATGATCTGTTCCAGAAAACACCACAGGGTTTCCGGTGCCTCCATTCGGATATTTTCGAAGGAGAAGGTCTCCGGCATCTTTTCGCCGCTCTGCGTATCCTGTACTTCTTTCTCATATCGGCCGCCCAGCAGCAGGCTCTGGTAATCTTCCCGTGTCATCGTGGATGCATAATCCGTGATGATTTTTGCCTGCGGGTTAATTTCCTGCAGAAATTTCTGGATGCGCTGTTTTTCTTCCGCCTGGCATGCTTCTGTTTTGGAAACAATGATCGTATCCGCGCTTCGGATCTGATCCTGATACAGCTCGGGATATTCCGCCATATAGCGGCGGTAACTGTAAACATCCACAATAGTGACCGGCGAGAGAAGCTGAATTCTCTCGTACTCGATCTGACGCAGATTTTCTATAATCCGGGCGAGACTTCCGACGCCTGTCGGTTCTACGATCAGGTATTCCGGGTCTACCACATTGGCAATGGTCAGCACGGATGCTGCAAAATCCTTTTTCCCGATGCAGCAGATGCACTGCTCTGTCATTTCCCATACATTTTTCTGCGTTCCCTGCCGGTTCTGGCCAAGACGTGCGCCGTCGATTCCTGCGGCTCCATATTCATTTTCCAGTATGGCAAACCGCTGATCGACGTTCCTGGCCAGCCGTTTGATAAATGTTGTTTTTCCCGCGCCCAAAAAGCCGGATACGATCAATATTTTCATACGTTTCCTTTTTCAGTCAAATTTTCAAATCATCAGTCAGCCAATTTAACGACTGGTTTGATTAAATCCTTCGGTTTATCTCTCATGAGGAACAGTGCTTCTTCCAGATGATCCCATCCATCAAACACATGTGTGGACAGCGGGCTGACATCCAGCTTGCCTGCCGAAACAAGAGCTCCCAGTTTTTCCATGCGGAGTCTTCCGCCAGGCATCAGGCCTCCGTTAATCTGTTTGTGACCCATTCCAACGCCCCACTCTACACGCGGAATATCAATGTTGTCACCGGATCCAAGATAGTTTACATTTCCGATCTTTCCGCCCGGTTTCAGGCATTTTACTGCTTCTGCAAAGGTTTCTACACCACCGCCGGCGATGACTACTTTATCAACACCTTTTCCATCTGTCATATCAAGTACCTGCTGGAAAATCGGTCCGTTCTTGTAGCTGACAAAATCCGTTGCGCCGTATTTTTTTGCCGCTTCTACGCAGACCGGTCTCGTTCCGACAGCAATGATTCTCGATGCGCCGCGCATATTCGTTCCGGCTACCGACATCAGACCAACTGGTCCGATTCCGATGACAAGAATTGTATCACCAAACTGTACATCGGCAAGCTCTACGCCGTGGAATCCGGTCGGCACCATATCGGAAAGCATGCACGCGTCGACAACATTGATGTTTTTCGGAAGCAGCGCAAGGTTTCCATCGGCATCATTTACATGAAAGAATTCAGAAAAGACACCATCTTTGAAGTTGGAGAATTTCCAGCCTGCCAGCATTCCGCCGGAGTGCATGGAATAACCAGCCTGTGCTTCCAGAGAATTCCAGTCCGGAGTGATGGCCGGCACAAGAACCCGGTCTCCCGGTTTGAAATCTTTTACGAGCTCTCCGACTTCCACAACCTCTGCACAGCACTCATGGCCCAGAATCATGTTATGACGGTCACCGATGGCCCCTTCCCATAAAGTGTGGACATCTGATGTGCAGATGGCAACTGCCAGTGGACGGCAAATGGCATCCATCGGCCCGCATTTCGGGCGTTCTTTCTCGATCCATCCGGATTCACCGATTTTCAGCATTGCATAACCTTTCATATCTTTTGCTCTCCTTTCAGATTGTTAATGATTTATTGATTCCTATGATTCGAATATATCACTAATAGGTTACTAATTCAACAGAAAAGTCACGGAATATCGTAGAATATTCCGTGACTTTTTTATAGCTTTTGCACAATAGATTACTTATAGATACTTTTTATCAAATTCTGTACCGACCGCATTCCCATACCGAAACGGCTACAGCCGGCTTTCTGCATTTCCTGTATAGTTTCCAGACTGCGGATTCCACCGGCGGCCTTGATCTGAATGCGACCGGCGGCTTCACGGCTCATGATTCGAACCTGCTCCACGGTGGAAGGACAGCCGGGATACCATCCGGTGCTCGTCTTTACATAATCCGCACGGCCTTCCACACACAGATCCACTGCCTGGCAGATTTCCTGCTCCGTCAGCTGCGGTGCCTCGATGATCACCTTAAAAATCGCCGAAGGCACCTGCTCCCGGATGGCCAGAAGTTCTTCTTTTACATAAGAAAATTCGTGGCTTCTGAATGCCGTAAGATTCATCACCATGTCGATTTCCCGGCAGCCAGCCTCCCACAGTTCTTTTGCCTGCCGCTTCTTCTGTCCGGTCGTATCTCCGCCGCCCGGAAAGCTTACCACGCCTCCCGCATGGATTTCTCTGGTGTCCTGCAGCCGTTCTGCCACATGGGCGCTGAACGCCGGCAAGGTAAACACAGCAGCCAGACGATATTTCTTTGCCAGCTCCACCATCGCATCAATTTCATCCATTGTATGAAATGCCTGTACACAGCTGATATCAATCTGCCGCATCAGTTTCTTCTGTTCTTCTGTCTCATCGCTCATTTACTCCGTCCTTTTCCCGAAATCTCCACCTCGTACTTGCTTCCGATGATCCGCACGTGGTCAATGCTCACCGGCCGGTTCTGCCAGTAGGTGACTCTGTGCACCACAAGAAGCGCATCCTTCGGCTCCGTTTTCAGAACCTGGGCTTCCATAAAGGTCGCGGATTTCGCTGAAATTCTGTCTCGTGTCTCATCAATCTGCAAGCCGAATTTCTCCTCCAGAAACTGATACAGCGCTACAAACTGATTCTCATACGCCTCGATGCCAGGGACTTTCGCATATTCGATATAATTTTCCATCAGCGTAACAGGCTCTTCATCCGCAAGCTGCAGCCGCTGAATCCTCGCCACGCTGGTTCCCTCCGGAATTTCCAGTTCATCGGCGAGCTGTTTGTCCGCCGAAATGATGTCGATCATCATATCTGACGTCGTTACCCGATATCCTTTTTTCATCAGGGATTCCGTGACCGATGTGACCTTGTTATAATTCTGAATTGCCTTATGATTCAGCACCCTCGTTCCAGAACCCTGGCGAACCTCAACCAGTCCCTCCTGCACCAGCATCTTTACTGCATTCCGTACCGTAGTACGGCTGACCTGATAGATTTTCTCCAGTTCACACTCCTTCGGCAGAAATCCCCCGACAGGATATGTTCCCTTATTGATCTCGTTTTTCAGTCTGCTGTAAACCTTCACATAAGCCGGTGCATTTTTCATCTTCTTCCCCTCCCGTGAAATATCAATATCCGCTTTTTGATCCTTTTTGCAGTATACCATATTTTGACGGCACAATCGAGTCCCAAAGAAGAGTTCCTGTTTTCTGCTTTGTCACCGACACATACTCTGCCAGACGCACAGAAAAAAGGCAGACGCATGTCATTTCTTTATGACTCACATCTGCTCTGCATGAATCTTCTTTTTTCTGCTGTCTGCGAAATACTTCCATTCTCCAGAAGCAAATCTCTCTTTCTGCGGTGTAAATTTTTGTTACAAATTTTTTATTGTTCTTTTCTATTTTTTCGTATCAAACCGCATCACCGCCATGTGCACCACGTACGGCACCAAGATGACCGGGATTGCCAGGTATGCCAGGATGCTGTACACCTTCTGGATCAGCGTCAGCAGACCAAACTGTGCGATAAGGAAGTCCGCGATGCAGCAGACAAGCGCGGCAAGGATCTGGGTGCGGCTGATTTTGCCTGCGGTTTCTGTTCTGCTGCTTCGTTCAGCGAGACCGGCGTGGATTCGTTTGACCATGGCGGCAACCATGTTGACGGCTGTGGATACGGCACCGAGGATGATCAGTACGGAAATCAGCGGTGTCATGAATTTACTGCCGACGCCCTGCTGAACCATAAATAATGTCGGGACGCTCTGCTGGATCATTTCCGGGTTCTGGTATACGGTCATGATTCCGAGGACGACCATGATCATCAGAAGGGCATTTAATACGGCACCGACTGCCATGCTCTTTCCGGCATCCTGCGGTTCTTCGAAGGACTTGGCATGCTGGACGAAGACTGCGACATTGGCAAGCTGGAAGGTTCCGTAGAGGAATGCGGCGTACAGGGCTTTGCCGAATGGGAGGTCTGCGGTTTTCATGGTGTTTACAGTATCGCCGATCTTTCCGGCTCCGGCGATGATGTTCGGGACGTAGACGATCAGCAGACCGGCAATAATGCAGATGGACAGCACTGACGCTACTTTCCGCACCAGATCCGTTCCGAATACCGAAACGACGAAAATAATTTTCCAGTTTCATAACGATTCTCCCTTCTTCCTAACAAGCAAAAGGGCATACTGACCTTCTGTTGGTCAATACGCCCTTGTATCTCCGATGTGCTTTAGTATATCACAGTTTTAACGCGAATGCACTCAATTTTAAGCAAAACGCAAAAGATCCCGGGATTTTTCTCTCCCGGGATCTGAAAATTCTTACTATGTAATTCTTTTTTAAACCACACGTCTTACCGCAAGAATCGTGGTATACGCTGCGTTGCTGCTGATCTTGATACCGTCGCGCTCATTGCTTGCGTGTACGATTGCACCGCCGCCGATGTAGATGGCTACGTGGCCGCTGTAGCAGATAATATCGCCCGGCTGAGCCTCTGCATAAGATACACCGCGTCCTACACCACGCAGTGCACTGGAGGAATGCGGAAGGTCGTATCCGAAGTGTGCGTAAACGCTCATGATAAAACCAGAGCAGTCAGCTCCGTTGGTAAGGCTTGTGCCGCCCCATACGTATGGATTTCCAATAAACTGTGTTGCATAGGATACGATGGCACTTCCGGTTGCGCTTCCGGTGCTGCCGGGTTGCGCTCCGTGGTGGTTGTGCTGCTGGAGCTGCTGGAATCATCCGAGCTGCTGGTATCGCTGGACGAAGAATCATCGTAAGAGCTTCCTCCGTTAGACGGTGTTGTTGTCGTGGTGGAGCTTCCTGTGCTGGACGGTGTGTTGTCTGCCGTTGTTGTATTATTTGCAGCACTACTTGCGGCTGCTTCTGCTGCTGCCTGTCTTGCTGCTTCTGCCTGGCGGGCTGCCTCGGCTGCTTCTGCTGCCTGACGGGCCTCTTCGGCTTTTCTTGCTGCCTCTTCGGCTGCAATCTCCTCCTGGATCTGCTGGATCTTTGCGTTCTGCTCTGCCAGTACTGCGTTGTACTGTGCAGCCATGTCGTTCAGGTCTGCGATCTGGTTTTCGTAGTCATCGGAAACGGCTTTTTTCTGCTCAAGCATTGCCTCAAGGGACTGCTGCTGTGCTTCCTGCTCTGCCTCACTAGCTTCGAGATCTGCTTTTTCATCTGCAAGCTGATCGCTGTAGTCTGTTACCTGCTGTACAAGATCCATGTACTCCTGCAGGCACTCTCTGTCGTATTTGTATAACTTCTGGGTGTACTCAGCCTGGTTGAGAATGCTGCTTAAATCTTTTCCCTCCAGAAGAAGTGCTGCCCAGCCGTTGTCTCCGCCGCTCTCATAGAGGAACTGGATTCGTTTTTTCATCAGCTCGTACTGCTCGTCCTCTTCAGCCTGGGACTGTGCCAGTTTTTCCTGTGTTGTTTCAATTTCTGTCTGTTTCTCTGCAATTTCATTTTTCAGATTTTCCACGGATGCCATGGTTACGACAAGCTGTGCGTCCAGGTCATCAATCTCGCCGGTAATCTGATTCTTTTTGGTTTCCAGATCGTCGATTTCTGCTTTTGCGTTGTCAAGCTGTGCGCTGGTCTCTGCCTGTGCTGCCTGCTGCTGCTGTAACTGCTCCTGTTTCGAGGCGCTTACTGTCATTACCTGAGCTGCACTTACGATCACTGCTAAACTTAAGGCAAGAAATTTTTTTCTCATTCTTTCACTCCCAAATTGATTCGTTGTATGTAGGTTTCTTTGTTTCAGGTTTCCCTGTTTCTTAGAAATTCAATTATTCTGTAACAATTTTGAAATATTTTTCCCAATTCTTTTACATAATATCACAATTCACAAATGGATGCAAGGAAAAATATCCCGCCTTTTTGTAAACAATTCGTGAACAGTAACGATACATGTTATTTTACCTTCTGTACACTCACACAACTCAATTTGTATTGATCCGGCGAGGAAAGCGCATCGCCGTCAGGGATTGAAAAGTCCTCTGCGGAGAATTTCGCACAGAGTGCCCGGTACTGATCCTCTGTAAAGTACGGCACCGCATCCTGATTCCATTCCAGACTGATTTCCTGATCGGTCACGCCGCGCGTTACAATTTTCCCGCCTTCAAAATCCTTTTGTTTCATTTCTTTTAACGCATTGTAAACTGCAGTTCCATAGTCCAGACGTACTTTCAACACGGCATTGGCGTACTCCTCCACGCCGCCGTTTGCGATCAGTGCTCCGCCTGCCGCAGATGCTGCTGCGCCAAGTACATTCTGATACGATGCACCGTCCGAGAAGAGAATCTGTCCGCCCTCACCATACCAGCTTTTGATTTTTTCCAAATACGACGGTGATACGCTGCTGCTTTTCCGATACGTATAATCCAGCGTGATGCTGTTTTCTCCAAGGCCCAGATCCGCAGCGGCCGCCTCTGCACCGAGTGCATAACCTGTCCCGTACTTTGTTCCGTTCTCTTCGTTTTTCTGTCCGATATAGCCCAGGTGCGTGTAGCCGGCCTGTACTGCCGCATATCCTGCCAGGTAGCCGGCCTCTGATACATCAATTTCCAGGCTTTCTGTATTTCCGCGGAGACGGCTGCGGCCGCTCTCACTGACCGGTTCTGCCTCCAGCAGCAGAAAACGGACATCCTTCCAGTCGCGCTGTGCATCGTAAACGGCGCGGCTCATGCTCGTTCCGGCACAGACGATAACGGATGCTCCCTTCTGCGCCGCCTCTTTGATGGTGTTTTCATAGTCCTCTGTTGTCCGTCCTGCCGGAACACTTGCTTCATATTTCAGACCGCTCTCGTCTCCATACTGCGCAAGACCGTTCCATGCTGACTGATACACGGCATCGGAAGCTACCTCACTGCCGTCGGTTACCAGCACCAGATCCACTGGTTCCGTCTTTTCTTTTCCGCAGCCGCCCAGCAGCAGCAACGACACTACGCCAAGACAGAGCGCCCATTTCCAGCTCTTTCGCATGTTTACTCCCCTTGTATTTTTATTTTCCAGATTTTTTCTTTTGTATTTCTGATCTGCGTCTTTCACGCACCTTCTAGTATAGACAATTCCAGCGCAAAAAGAAAGAGAGAATACACGAACTACAAAGTTTTTTTGTATTCTCTCTTATTTTTTATAGAAGATATTTTACTGGAACAGATCGTTCAGGATTTCTGCCGGTTTCTTCCTGCGGTAGCCTTCACTGTCACTTAAGATACTGCTGCTCCAGGTGAAATGATTCACACCGGTCAGATAGGACCGGTCAAGAACTTTTACACCATACCGCTCATACGCAACCGGATAATACATTTTCATGTATTCATTTGCCAGCTCAATAGCTTCACTGTTAATGCTTCCTGTTGAAGAAACGGTTCCGCCAAGCTGAATATACGGCGGTGTCGCATGAATGACAACCACGCTGCCGTCCGAGCACTGGCCAATGACAATCCAGACATGACCGCTCTTGCTGACCACATCACCCGGCGTAAATTTCTGGGATGTATCGCCTGTCACGCAGGTTCCCCAGCCTTTTCTTGCAAAGTAGGCCGGCATTCCAGTGGAGGTTGTCGTTGCATACTCTTTCGTCACCTGATGTGCGGTCCATCCGACATAGCCGGAACAGTCAAGACCTTTTCCGTACTCATACAGATGATCGGAATAGTTGTAGGTGGAATTCTGTGTATTGAAGAATTGTTTCCACTGCGCATTGACGCCGTAACTCTCTGCCTCTGCGTCTGTGTGGCCGCCTCCCCAGATATACAGGGTGTTTCCAAGTGGAAGCAGTGCATTTTTCAGAAAGTTCCGTACGGTGCGGACACCGATCTGCGCGGACGGTTCAAATCCGTCCGGACTCTGTACCAGCTTGCCGTCCTCATCGAACACATACGTTTTTCCGTCGATCACCTGTTTTCCGGTTATCATGCCGCCCCAGTTTCGGAAATAGTATGTATTTCCGCCAATCGACTGCCAGCCGATTGCCATTTTCGAGTCAGATCCAAGGTAATAGAGGTTATTATCATAGGTAATAAACGCATTCTTGTACATGCCGCCCCAGCTTCTCGGATAATAATAGTTATAATCCCAGTATACCCAGCCGCTTGTCGCCATAACGCCGTTTTTGTCTACATAATAATAGTTTCCGTCGTACTGAAACAGCTCGTCATCTCTTCTGGTTCCATTGGCGTTGATCCAGTAATACGTTCCGTCCAGAAGCAGCCAGCCCGTATGGCTTGTGCCGTCCTCATCGAAATAATATGTTTTTCCGCCGTTCTGCACCCAGCCGGTGGCAAATGTTCCATCTGAATTGGCATAGTATGTTTTACCGCCGATGGTAAATGTCTGATCATGGTACAGACCGCCCCAGCTCTGGAATGCGTATTTTGTTCCGCCGATGGTATGAATTCCGGTGTACATGCCGCCCCAGCTTCGGAAATAGTAGCGGTTTTTGTCGTAGGTGATCCATTCAGACGATGCCATCGTACCGTCTTCTTTCATCCAGTACCAGTTGTTGTCATATTTCACCCAGCCGGTCTGAAGCGACGTATCCTTGTTGATCCAGTAATACGTTCCGTTGGTCAGATACCAGCCCTCTTTTGTAATCTGCTCGCCGTCTTCCAGAAAATAGTATTTCTTTCCATTGATATCGCAGACACCTGTATAGAAGGTTCCGTCATCCTTTGCCCAGTATTTCTTTCCCTGCCAGGTAAAAGATTCGTTATGGTAAACGCCGCCCCAGCTGTGGAAATAATATCTTGTTCCGTCAACCTCTTTCATTCCGGTGTACATCACACCGTCACCGTCAAAATAGTATCGGTTGTTGTCATACGTGATCCATTCAGATGCAGCACGTGTGCCGTCCGCTTTCAGCCAGTACCATTTGCCTTCCAGCTTCAGCCAGCCGGTCTGAACAGAACCATCCTGATTGATCCAGTAAGTCTGATCTCCCAGCTGAACCCAGCCGGTCTGGCTGGCATGATAGATCGATCCGTCATTCTGCGCTATGTAGGTTTTCCCTTTTACGGTAAAGAAGGTGTTTCGATATACACCACCCCAGCTCCTGAAATAATACTCGTTTCCTCCGATGCTCTGGAAACCGTTTTTATAAATGCCGCCCCAGCTCCGGAAGTAATACAGATTGTTGTTGATTTCTTTCCAGCCGGATGTCATCATGACACCATTATCATCAAACCAGTACCAGTTATCATCGTACAGCAGCCAGCCGGTCTGCAGGACGCCGTCTTCTCTTACCCAATAATATGATGTGCCTTTTTTCAGCCAGCCTTTTTGTGTGATCTGCGCTCCCGTAGTATCATCAAATGCGCAGAGATCACCATGTCCATTCATTGTTCTGACTATTCCACGGGCAACGATACCATTTTCCTGTACATAGTACATTTTTCCGCTGATGCTGAGATACACATTTTTCTGAATGCCGCCCCAGCTCTGGAAATAATAGAGGTTTCCATCTACTTCCTGAAAACCATTTTTATAGATTGCTCCGTCTCCCTTGGCATAATAAAAATTATTATCGTATGTGAACCAGCTGTTTTCTGCCATGCGGCCGTTCCGGTCCGGATCCAGCCAGTACCAGTTTCCATTCCGGTAAAGCCATCCTGTTTTCAGCTGTCCGTTCTCATAAAAATACCAGCCGCCGTCGCCTGCCTTAACCCAGCCATTCTGACTGGCCCGCACAGCAGCAACGCTGTCCTGTGAAGCCTGTGTCTGCGTTTCACTCTGTATCCCGCTCTGCTGATCCTCTGTCTCCACAGACTGGTCCATCACCGTGCTGCTCCCCACAGCACTCGCGGAAACAGTCGTCGGATGTACGCTGAGCATCAGCACCATAAAAAGTGTACCGCCCAGAAGACTTCTCAATTTTTTCTTCGATGTCATTGGTAAGTAACTCCCTTACTATATTATATCTGCTTTTCTCTCCATGTTATCATTAGAAATTATATTATCTTTTGTAATATTTTGCAATAAAAACGTAAAAAAAGAGACATTCACGAAGGAATGTCTCTTTTTTTCTGTGTTTTATTTCACGCTTTATTCTGTCTTTTCAAGACAATATCCTGTGTTATTAGAACAATCCTGTAATCTTTCCAGTAGCGTCTACATCGATACGCTCTGCTGCCGGAACTTTCGGCAGACCTGGCATGGTCATGATGTCACCGGTCAGGGCTACGATGAAGCCTGCACCAGCGGAGATTTTCAGGTTACGTACGGTAACTTCGAATCCGGTCGGTGCGCCGAGTTTGGTCTGATCATCGGTCAGGCTGTACTGGGTTTTTGCCATACAGATCGGGCAGTTGCCAAATCCGAGAGCCTCTAACTGTTTTGCCTGTTTCTGTGCATTTGCGGTCAGGACAACTCTGCTTCCGCCGTAGATCTTCTGAACGATGGCGTTCAGTTTCTCTTCGATGGAGCCTTCCAGATCGTATGCATAGGTGAAATCGTTCGGCTGCTCGCAAAGACGGACAACTTCTTCTGCCAGGGCTACGCCGCCCTCGCCGCCTTTTGCCCATACCTCGGACAGAACAACGTTGACACCGAGCTCTTTGCATTTCTCCTCAACCAGCTTCAGCTCTGCTTCGGTATCGGTCGGGAATGCGTTGATGGCAACGACACATGGCAGTTTGTATACGTTTGTGATGTTGCTTACGTGTTTCAGAAGGTTCGGCATACCTTTCTCCAGAGCTTCCAGGTTCTCGCCGTTCAGTTCTGCTTTCGGAACGCCGCCGTTGTATTTCAGGGCACGAACAGTTGCTACGACTACAACTGCATTCGGTTTCAGGCCTGCCATACGGCATTTGATGTCGAGGAATTTCTCAGCACCAAGGTCAGCACCGAAGCCTGCCTCTGTGATAGTGTAATCTGCTAATTTCAGGCACATTTTGGTTGCTGTTACAGAGTTGCAGCCGTGTGCGATGTTTGCGAATGGTCCGCCGTGAACGATAGCCGGAGTTCCTTCCAGAGTCTGTACCAGGTTTGGTTTCAGGGCATCTTTTAAGAGTGCTGCCATAGCGCCTTCTGCGTGCAGGTCACCTGCGGTTACCGGTTTCTGCTCGGATACTTTTCCGTAGGTATATCCGATGATGATCTTGGAAAGTCTTTCTTTCAGATCTGTGATGTCGCTTGCCAGACACAGAACTGCCATAACCTCAGATGCTACGGTGATGTCATAGCCGTCTTCTCTCGGCATTCCGTTTGTTCTTCCGCCAAGGCCGTCTACAACGCTTCGAAGCTGACGGTCATTCATATCTACGCATCGTTTCCAGGTGATCTTTCTCGGATCGATATTCAGAGCGTTTCCCTGGAAAATGTGGTTGTCGATCATAGCTGCCAGCAGGTTGTTTGCTGCACCGATTGCATGGAAGTCACCGGTGAAGTGAAGGTTGATATCTTCCATTGGAACAACCTGTGCGTATCCGCCGCCTGCTGCTCCGCCTTTTACACCGAAGACCGGTCCAAGAGATGGCTCGCGAAGTGCAACCATTGCTTTTTTACCGATTCTAGAAAGTCCGTCTACCAGACCTACAGAAGTTGTTGTTTTTCCTTCTCCTGCCGGTGTCGGGTTGATGGCTGTAACGAGGATCAGTTTTCCATCCTCCGCATTGGTGTCTTTTAACAGGTTGTAATCAATTTTTGCTTTGTACTTTCCGTACTGCTCCAGATATTTGTCATCAATACCTGCTTTTTCTGCGATCGCTGTGATCGGCTGCATGGTACATTCCTGTGCAATTTCAATGTCTGATTTGTAACCCATTGTTTTAAAATCCCCTTTCTTTTTTCCGCTTTGTCCGCCGATTGATAGCCATATTTTACCATGTTTTGTAAGATGATTCAATTGATAATTATTTATTTCACAATCTTTATACGTTTTGTACCAAAAAATGCAGAAAATTCCGCCAAAAGGCGGAGCGGCACAATTCTGCATTAAAAAAAGAAGGATTCCCGGCTTTTTGCTGCCGAAAATCCTTCTCTTTTTTATTTTTTAAGAATACTGCGACTCATCCACCTCAAACGGTTCGTCGCACGGTCCTTCGAGGAGGCGGTAGCTGCCCTGTGTGGAGAAGTAATACCATTTTCCGTCGATCAGTTTCCATCCTTTTACGGCGTAGCCGTTTGCGTCAATGTAATATCTCTGCTCGGTGTCGTTTGCATAGCGGTGCGGGTTCAGGGAAACCCATTCGCTTTTGGCCCATCGGTCTTCGTCTTCGATGTAGAACTTCCAGCCCTCATCGGTTTTGGTCCAGATGGAGGTTACCTGCTCTTCCATTTTTTCGAAGAATTTGGATTTCTGGGAGAGATCATCATTGAGCTGGTCGAAGGTCAGCTTCTCTGCAAGCGTCTGTTCACCTGAAAACAGGTTCGTTCCAAGACCGAGGTGGTCACCCTCAATGGTAGCTCCGAGACTTGCGATGGTGGTCGGGAACATGTCCATGGTGGTGAAACTTCTGTTTTTCTCCTGCTGCGGCTGGATCGGAGAGTTGATGATCACGTTGTATACGGTTCTGGTGTAGTCCGGATCAACGTTCTCACAGAAAT
>OCSH01001353.1_pt1 | contig 18572 bp, 17 predicted proteins | sample 1538371 | NCBI WGS metagenome assembly OCSH01 (sample SAMN04571687, study PRJEB22368) | human gut metagenome | biome: human gut; material: stool | host: Homo sapiens | place: Luxembourg | collected 2012-06-01 | reverse complement strand
CTGAAATCAAATATCCGATTCTACAAGGGGGTATTTTGCCTTTTTGGACACCCTCATATTTTATTTATGAATGAGTTGCGTGGCTAATTCTTTTATATCGATGCCTGAAAAATTGCCCGAAGTCATAATGAGCAATACACTATTTTCGTAATTCTTTTGTGTTAGCTCTTCTAGTAATTGCCGGTTATCCGTGAATACTTTCAATTGCGTATCGTCGAAACCTTTTCTGACATCTTCGGAACTGATCTCAGGTAAGCGTTTATGCTTTACGACTTCCGGATTAAAAAATACGATAGCTTCGTCTGCCAGGTCCATGGTATGACGATATTGTGGAAGGAAAGCTGCATTCAGGCTGCTGAAAGTGTGTAATTCCATACAAGCGATTAACTTGCGTCGGGGATATTGTTCCCGTACAGCCTTTATGGTCGCTTGTAATTTTGATGGCGAATGGGCGAAATCGAGGAATACGACTGTATCGTTTTGTTCGGCTATTTTTTGCAGGCGTTTGGCTGCTCCCTTATAAGTAGCGATGGCTTTTAAAAAAGCGGTTTCGTCGATGCCCAATTCTTTACAAGCCAGATAGGCGGCTGAAATGTTTTGCAGATTATGTTCTCCGAATACCTGAATAGGGGTCGGTAAGCTACCTGCTAAATAAGTGGTTCCTTCTTCGGTATAATGAGGAAAACTTGTATATGGGATCGCTTGTACAGAAGCAGGTACCCGAGAGGCGATCTGTCGTAAATTTTCATCATTTTCGTAATAGATGAGTTTACCGTTCGGAGTGATCTGTTGGGTGAAAAGAGCGAATTGTTCTACATAGTTTTCAAAAGTAGGGAAAACGTTCATATGATCCCAGGCTATGCCGGTGAGGATAGCGATATCGGGGTGATAATGGTGGAATTTGGGGCGTCTGTCGATGGGAGAAGAAAGATATTCGTCTCCTTCGAAAACAGCGATTTTACTTCGGTCGCTCAGGTGAACCATGGTATCGAAGCCTTCCAATAAAGCTCCGGCCATATAATCGAATTCTATTCCGCACGTTTTCAAAACATGCATGATCATCGAAGTTGTGGTCGTTTTTCCATGACTTCCGCCGACGATGACCCGTAATTTGTTTTTGGTTTGCTCGTACAGATACTCCGGATAGCTGTAAATCGGAATTCCAAGTTCCTGTGCTTTTTGTAGTTCCGGATTATCTTCCCGGGCATGCATACCCAAAATGACGGCATCTAAACGGGAGGTGATGCGTTCCGGGTACCAACCCCACTTTTCCGGTAACAGGCCTGCTGCTTCTAATCTGGATTTCGAGGGTTCGAAAATCTCGTCATCCGAACCGGTCACCTGATATCCTTTTTTATGAAGTTCTAACGCCAGGTTATGCATTGCGCTTCCCCCGATAGCAATAAGATGTATGTTCATAAACTTATTTTTATAGTGTTGTAGATATTCAATCGATTGTAAATAAATTAGTTCTGTGTGTTATCCGATAATCTTATAGGACAAAGATAGTTGTTTTAGGTACACAATTTGCAAAGAGAAATACAATTAGTCGTGACAAATTTTTGTGTAATTTAAAATCAGTACATGAGATTTATTTATTTTCTGGTCTTCGGAGAATACTTTTGTTCGAAGGGTGTGAGCCTTTCGGATATCGGATTTACCCTTATTTTTTCGAAAAAATCATCCGGAACCGTATGTCCGGCGACCTGTAATAAAACTTTTTGTTCAGGATTGCGTAAAATCTTTCTGTAATACTAAATAAAAACAGGAAATGAAAACAAAAGGTTCTACAGCTTGGGTCTTTACTACAATGGTTGCAGTAGTATTGTTTATGGCCGCTTGCGGAAATTCTCAGAAGAAAAAGGAACAGGCGAAAGTTCAGGCAACAGAGCAACCCGCTGATTCAGTAACCGTTATCGAGTCAGAGACTGTCGTTATTGCAGTGGATAGCATCGCTCCCGATTCTGCCGCTATGAAACAAAAGGCACCGACCCCTAAAAAAACTAAGTAATTTAAAGCTATAAGCGAAAGGCTAAAAGCTATAAGCGTTTAATCGTTCTTAGCCTTTAGCCTCTAGCCTTTAGCTTTTAAAGAATCATTTGCGGCATAAATTCGAAGCTATTGTATTGAGGACGCAGACGATCGGTATTATAGAATTTATTGATATCGACCAATTTTTTACTACTGGTGACAATATCTATAGGTGCATTATCATAACGTCCGTTTCTTAAAATGACTAAACGCCCGTGCATTCCTTTAGAGATTAAATCGAGTGCAAGATTACCATAAGCCATAGGCACGATAGAGTCCATCGCATCCGGATTTCCACAACGTACCAGATAACCAAGTTTTTGATTGATGACATTGATGGTTTCCCCTTTATTGAACTTAGGAGAAAGATTTTTAAGCTCGTTGGAAACATAATCTCCAATTCCTCCTAATTTCTTATGACCGAACATGTCCGCTTCATCACTTTGGAACATCATCTGGCCGCCGCTGTAACTAGCTCCCTCGGATACCAGTACCACTGAATACTTGCTCGGATTGGTATACCGGTCCTGGCATAATAATTCCGCTAACCGTTCGATATCGAATTGGTATTCGGGAATCACACAGCGGTTTGCTGCTCCTGCCAGTGTCGGTAACATGGCTGAGAAACCGGCATAGCGTCCGAAGACTTCCAGTACCAGCAGCCGTTCGTGTGAACCGGCGCAAGTTCGCAAGTCATGGGTCAGCTCGATCGTCCGGGTGATACAGGTACTGAAACCGATACAATAGTCCGTACCCGGTACATCGTTATCCATCGTTTTCGGGATCGCTACTACTTTTACTCCTTCCTGACTCAGGCGTACGGCATAGCTTAAGGTGTCGTCTCCTCCGATTGGGATGAGGTAGTCGATGCCGATAAATTCCAGATTCTTCAGGACTTCAGGGGTTAAATCGTTTATTTCTGCATTGTATTTGTCCTTCAGATGTTCGGGAACGGCTGATTGGGGGACATGCGAAGCACGTGTCCGGGATGAATGTAAAAAAGTACCTCCTGTTCGTCCTGCTTTATTTACGATTTCTTCGGTCAACTCGAAATAATTACATGAATTATCTACTTTTTTGTCCCGGATGACATCGACCAAACCCTTCCAGCCCCGCCGGATTCCGATCACTTTATACCCTTCTCGTAAGGCACGTATGGTGACTGCTCTGATGGCGGGATTCAATCCTGGTACATCTCCTCCTCCGGTTAAAATACCGATAATTCCTTTTGCTTTCTGATTCATAGTAATTGAAATTAATGTTAGTAAATTCACACTAAAAGTGATAAAATATATTCTGAATAGCAAAATAAATCGTCAATAAGTGACTATATTTGTGTGATTTTTTTTTGAATGTATTTAGAAAAGGATGTAATAAAGCGCTTTATGGCTTTATAGAGGTTTATGATTTTTTAATTTGAAATGAATAATTTTGTTGATTTTTGGGTAGGATTAGGCTATAATGGTTGGTTATTCCTGTTGTTGATCCTCCTTTTTTTTGCCCATTTGATTATGATCATTTTACGCAGTACGGTACTTACCACTAAAAAAAGACCGGCAACTGTAGAACCCGAGGAAGGAGTTTCGGTAATTATTACCTGTTCGAATAAGGTCGAGCTATTGAAACAGAATCTTGAAGCATTTCTGACCCAAGAATATCCGAAATATGAAGTGATTGTCGTAGACGAATGTTCCGAGGATGAGACGCAGGATGTTTTATCCGATTTGCAACAGAAATACCCGCATTTGAAGACTACCCGGATTTTTCCTGAAACGAAATTCCGGCGTACGAAGAAGATTGCTATTAATATAGGTGTCCTCGCGGCACAATATGATGTGTTGCTTTTTTCTGAAATTAATTGTAAGCCCGGATCCGGGCGATGGCTGCATGCGATGGCTTCTTATTTTACGCCCGATACGGCGGTCGTGATCGGATACTCCAATTATCCGGTAGACGGTGCGGGAGGAAAATTCAGGTGTTATTTCCGATTCTTGTGGTTCTGGAAGACGATGGTGCTGAATAGACGGGGACTACAGGTGGTCGGAAATGGTAATAATATGGGATACCGGAAAAAATACTATCTGGAGAAAAGAGGGTTTACCGCTAATACCCAGGAATATATCGGTTACGATACAGAAATCGTAAAAGATATGGCTAAAAAAGGAACGGTCAAAGTGGTAAAAGACCCCGATACCCGGGTGATGATCTGTGACGAGCGGAAAAAAGCCTGGAAAGATGATTATTCTTATTATTATGCTACGAAACGTCGGTGGCCATTGGCTGTGCGTTTGAGTAGCGATGTCGACTTTATCGTTGAAAGTATCGTTTATTTGTCGGCATTTTATTTTATTATACAAGGAACATTACGTGAATACAGTGCCGGAATTATAATATTAACATTTTTAATAGATTTTATAGTAATAAATGTGGTATTAAAACATCTGGGGCAAAGGAAATTATTCTTAACTTCGTTCACTGTAAATACCTTGGGTTTTATATTTCAATGGTATTATAATTTTTATTCAATATTTACTGCAAAGAAATGGAGATAACTAACAACTTATCTGAAAAAGCTTTATACGACTATAAGATAGTTCGTAACGCAATTGCCGGAGATGAGAAAGCTTATGGGGAACTTTTTAAGCGTTACAAGGATTCTGTATATTTTATGATCCTTAAAATGGTAAACAATCGGACTGATGCCGAAGACTTGATGTTCGAGGCTTTCGAGAAGGCATTTGCCAGTTTGAACTATTATTCTCCACAATTTGCTTTCAGCACCTGGCTGTTTAAGATTGCTTCGAATAATACGATCGATTTTATCCGGAAAAGAAAGGCGCAGACTGTGTCTTTGGATGTCGACGATATCAATCCTGAAGACAGAGGGTATATCAATAGTATTCCAGCTGATGTCAGAACGCCGGATGAAGAAGCGATTCGTCAGCAACGTGCCGATTTTATGCGGGAAAAGGTCGCTCTTTTGAAAGGAAGATATCGCCGGTTAATCGAATTACGCTATTTCGACGAATTTTCATATGAAGAAATCGCCGATACCCTGGCTATTCCTCTGGGGACGGTGAAAGCTCAATTGTTCCGGGCTCGGGAACTACTCTTGAATATTTTACAGCATACCGAGATTGCTAAGGAACATGGTAAAAATTAATTTTATCGTTTTATTCTTTATTTTTCTTTCTCCAATTGTTTGTGCACAGAGGGTCGTCGTTTCGGATAGTGTTGTATTTTCCGGAGTAGTCTTCGACACTCAGGATTCACAGACACTTCCTAATGTGACTTGTCGTTATGGTGAAGGTAAAGCAACTATTTCCGATCAAATGGGATGCTTTGTGTTGAAAATCGGTCGTAAAGATACCGTCCGCTTTACTTTTGTCGGCTATAAACCTTGTACTGCCCGATACTTTGCTCGAAGATCGGTACATGATGGGGGTTTTTCTGTCTCCCGATACCTTACAATTATCAGAAGCTTTGATTTTACGCCGGTGGGGAGAGGTGCAAAGACAAAATCTGATCAATGCCCGTAATAATATGACCGGCATATTGAAGCAGGCTTATGCGCCTGTAGACTATATGGATGCCGATATGAATCAACGGATGATGCTCAACGAATATGCCCGGAGTGTCGAGATGAAAGGGCATGTTGATGTCGGTATCGGAGTCGGTACACAGTCGGTCGATGCCTATAAAATGCTCCGAATGAGACGGCGGGTAAAAAATCAGAAAGAATGGCTCAATCCTAATGAAATCGATCTGTTAAAGAAGATTTATTATTTGAAAAAAAAGGAAAAGCAAGATAATTGATTCAAGATAAATATATCTTTGTAGTGCTATTGTGTCTGTAATTTTTCCTTGTTGGGCTAACCGGAGAAAAATAAAGATAGGCAAGTATTTAGTATTAATAAAGTTATGATTTTATGAAGAATTTGTCCATTGTATTGAATGTTGTGTTGTTCGTTGCAGTGATTGTACTTTATGTATTGTACTTTTCTGGCCATAAGTCACCGGAAACTGCAATGACCAGTAAAGTTGCCGGTACTGCCGATGCAACAAAAATTGTATATATCAACACGGATACACTTTTGAATAATTATCAGCTGGCAGTCGAATTGAACGAGGCTTTTCTGAAAAAACAGGAAGATCGCAGGACAGAATTGAATATAAAAGCGAAAGCAATCGATCAGGAAGGAACCGAATTCCAACGGAAATTGCAAAATAACGGTTTTATTTCCGAAGCCCGGGCGATAGAAGCCAGAGATCAATTGTTGGTGAAACAAGAAAATTTCCGCCGCTTACAACAGGAGATGATGGATAAAGCTTCCAGAGAGCAAAGCGAACTGAACAAACAGCTTTTTGACGAAATCACTAATTTCTTGAAAGAGTACAACAAAGAGAAAGGATTCAGTATTGTATTGAGTACTCAGTTGGGTGGAAATGTTTTATATGCCGAGGATGGTTTCGATATCACGAAAGAGATTGTCGATCGCTTGAATGCCAATTACAAAAAGGGCGATAGTCAGAAATAAAATGACAGAAGATTTTTGAAAAGGCTGAGTGATCAGCCTTTTTTTATAGGTAAGGGTTAACCATCGGAGCAGTTTATGCTTATGAAGGTATTTGAACGTTATTTCAGTCGGAATCCGGTCTCTCGTCAGCTTTCTTTTGAGGCAGATACTGCTGTGATTGTTATTATCCCCGTTTTCAACGATCCAGATATTTTTGCTACCCTGGATTCACTTTGCTGTTGTTCGGTGATGAATATCAAGGCGGGTGTTTTGATTGTAGTGAACCATAGTGAAGTTTGCCCGCAGGAAATAAAGACCCGGAATATCGGGTTGTCTGACACTTTGAAACGATATGTTCGAGATAGACAGACCGACCGGCTTCGCTTCGAAGTGGTCGAAGCATTCGATTTACCTGCAAAATATGCCGGAGTGGGATTGGCCCGGAAAATAGCTATGGATTTATCGGCTGCCTTTTTTTACCGAAACGGGCGAATCGATGCTCCTATTCTTTCTTTGGATGCTGACACTTGGGTCGAACCGAATTATTTGGAGGAGGTGGTCCGTTATTTTCAGGAAAAATCTGTGGCCGGCGTTTCTATTGCTTATGCTCACCGTCTCGAAGAAGCCGGTATGACAGTTCAGGCCCGTGAGGCGATAATGAAATACGAATTGTATCTGAGGTATTATCGTTTGGCATTGGAGTATACCGGTCATCCCCATGCCTACCATTGTATAGGATCGGCTTTTGCTGTAAGGACGTTGGATTATGTGGCTCAGGGAGGAATGAATAAAAGACAGGCTGGAGAGGATTTTTATTTTTTGCAGAAATTGATCGCTACCGGTAGATATGCAACCTTACAGTCGACGCAGGTATATCCTTCTCCGCGATTCTCGGGGCGTACCCCTTTTGGAACCGGGCAGGCGGTCCGGCAGATCGTTCAGGAGTCCGGACATTTTCGGGTATATCACCCACAGGCTTTTCGGGATTTAAAATGTTTTTTTCAGGGAATTTCTACCCTTTATAAAGTGGATGAAGCTGGTGTTTCGGGCTATTTTCAACAGCAGACGAAGGATATCCGGCTTTTTTTATCCCAAATGAATGGAATTGCAGTCTTGGCGGAGATCAATGCAAACTGTGCTTCTGTAGAGCAATTTATGAAACGGTTTTTCGATAATTTCAATGCTTTCCGTGTGTTGAAATATCTGAATTTTGTGCATGAAAGTTGTTATTCGAAAATAGATATCTTGTCTGCGGCCAATAAATTGCTGGCAGAATTGAACTTACCCGTTGCCGAATCTTTGGAATGTGCCCTTCAGATTTTCAGAAAGTTATTCAGATAGGCGTGGAAAAAGAGGGGAAGAGAAGCTGGAATTGACATAAGAAGATATATCTTTGTCAGCAAATAATAAAAATATGGATTTCGAATACAAGATGGAGATCACTGCCGATCCCGAAGAGGTTTTCGCTGCATTGACCAATCCTTTTCAGATTGAATTGTGGAGTGGCTATCCCGCTGATATGAAAGCTGAAGAAGGTTATGTGTTTTCACTTTGGGAAGGGGATATTACAGGTGTTAACCTGGAAGTTGTTCCCGGTAAGCTGTTGGTACAGGAATGGTTTTTCGGTGAGCAGGAAAAACAATCTATCGTCCGCATTACCCTGAAAAAAGAGGGAGCCAGGACTTTGGTCGGTTTGACTCATACCCATATCCCCGAAGATGTGTACGAAGAGATCACCGGGGGATGGAAAGAATATTATCTGGAAGCGATAAAAGGAATGCTTGAAATGTATTGACGCCGGATCAGATGACTTTGATCGTCTGGCCCAGTACTTTGATTACCTCGCCTTTTCGGATTTTGGCCCGTTTCCGGCTTTCCGGTTCGCCATTACGAACCACTTCTCCATTTTCCACCAATGTTTTTGCCATTGCCCCGTTTTCGGCAATTTGTAATACTTTCAGCAGCTTGATCAGCTCGATATAATCTTCTGTCAATTCAAATTCCAACATTTCCGATCGTTTAAATTCTGTGTAAAAATACAACTTTTTTGGGATTTTGGGACGGACCTTTTGTCCCGGAATTCCTGTAACTTTATATGGGGTACATACCGTAAAGTAGAAACAAACGGGAAAGAAAGTATTTATTTTTGCCGTTCTGAAATTTTGATGGTTGTTTGCAATGTGTTACAGGACAACCTTTTATGAACGAAAATTAATTTTTATGAAGAAATTATTCTTATCCTTACTGGCCAGTGTTACCTTATCGTCCGCATTTGCCGAAGGATATCAGGTAAACGTTTTGAGTACAAAGCAGACGGGAATGGGACATGTCGGGACAGGTATGAAATTAGGAGCCGAAAGTATGCATTTCAATCCGGCAGGCTTGGTGTATCTCAATGGGCATATGGATATGTCGGTGGGGATATCCGGTATTTTTTCAAATGCCAGGTACAAAAACGGAGATTATTCTGCAAAGACAGATAATTCGGTAGGGACACCTGTATATGCCTATGTCGGATATCGGATTTATGATAACCTGGCAGCCGGAATTTCTTTGACTACTCCTTATGGAAATTCTTTAAAATGGCCCCAAGCCTGGAAAGGAGCTCATCTGATTCAGGATATCACCTTGAAATCATATATCATACAGCCCACTCTTTCGTATAAAATTCTGGATAATCTGAGTGTTGGAGTCGGTTTACAGATCGCTATGGGAAATGTAAATCTTTCCAGAGCTTTATTGCCTGTCGGAGCTTTGGTGCCGATTCTGGGTGCCGATTATCAGGATGTTGTACCCGTGTCTGCCACTTTGGATGGAAAATCGAAAGTGAAACTGGGCTATCATATCGGAGTGATGTATGATGTTTGCGATAAAGTGACTTTAGGTCTTTCTTACCGTTCCCGGGTCCGGATGAAAGTAAAAGAAGGGACGGCGGAATTGGATTATGCCAGTGAGAAGATAAAAGATCTGCTGGATGCAACAGGACAAATACCTCCTTTGGATAAGGGGACTTTTCATGCTCAGTTGCCTTTGCCTTCGAATACGACTTTCGGGGTTAGTTACCGGCCGACCGATCGTTGGGAACTGGCTTTGGATTTGCAGTTTGTCGGTTGGAGTGCTTACGATTCATTAAATGTTGTTTTCAATGAGAAAGTATTGAAAATCGAGGATATAAAAGCAGAGAAAAATTATAAAAATACGATGATCTACCGGATCGGGGCCCAGTATATGGCGACAGACCGGTTGGATGTTCGTTTGGGATTATACTATGATCAAAGTCCGATCCGGAAAAATAATTACAATCCGGAAACTCCCGGTATGGGAAAAATCGGTATTTCGACAGGGTGTTCTTTCGAACCTTACCGGAATTTGCAGATCGATTTTGCCTTTTTGTATATACAGGGAGTCAGCCGGCATGGCTCTTACCCGGACAAATATAGTCCCGGCGGTAAGTTTTCCGGGAAATACGAATCGAATGCCGTTTCTGCTTCTTTGGGTTTGGCCTATCGTTTTTGAGAATAGAATTGACCTCCCCAAAAGCTATCCGAAATCAGCTGATTCGGATAGCTTTTTTTATGAGGCCGTTATATACATATTTGCATTTAAACGTACATTTAGTGTAAACATGTACATAAATACCGTTTATTAAATATATTTGTCTATTCTTAGGAACGGCTAAATCAGAACAGATGAAACACATGACTTTCGTACAATGGGCGGTCTGGTTGGGATTTATCTACTCGGTATGTTCTTGTCAGCCCCGACCGGATCTTAAATTGTGGTATACCCGTCCGGCTGAGCGGTGGGAGGAAACTTTGCCTTTGGGAAACGGACGTTTGGGAATGATGCCCGATGGGGGAGTCGTTCAGGAGACTATCGTCCTATTACGATGTGGTCCGGTAGTTTTCAGGATACTCGTAATCCCGAAGCTTTGAAGTATCTGCCTGAGATTCGCCGGCTGTTATTGGAAGGAAAAAACGATGAGGCCCAGGAACTGATGTATAAACACTTTGCTTGCGGAGGACAAGGATCGGCTTTCGGACAGGGGGCGAACGCTCCTTACGGCGCTTTTCAATTGTTAGGTAATCTGCATTTACAATATCATTTCCCGGATAGTAGCGATGTCGGTTATTCCGCTTATGAGAGAGGATTATCTTTGGACAAAGCTTTGGCTTGGACCTGTTTCCGGAAAGGTAAGGTGAAATACCGGCGGGAATATTTCGTTTCCCAGACAGAAGATGTGATGATCATGAAGTTGACTGCCGACCGGAAAGGAATGCTGGATTTTGATGTTGCTATCGACCGACCTGAAAATTACACTTGTTATGCTAATGATGGGGTGGTTTATATGGAAGGACAATTGGATAACGGGAAAGGGAAGGCCGGAACGAAATATATGGTGCAGCTGAAAGTATGGACTGCAGATGGCCGGCAAGTGGCCGATTCGGCTTGTATACATGTCAAAGAAGCGACGACGGCTTATGTCCTGGTGTCCGCCGGGACAAGTCTTTGGGCGGCAGATTACCCGGAGCGGGTCGAAAAATTGATGCAGATTGCCGGTAATATGGATTATGGTTATTTGTTGGAGCGGCATGATTCTGCCTGGCGATATAAATACAACCGCGTGGAATTGGATTTAGGAACTCCGCAGGATATTTTGCCTACCGATCAGCGCTTGGCCCGTTTTCAGGAACAAGAAGATCCCGGTTTGGTCGCTTTGTATTTTCAGTACGGCCGGTATTTGTTGATCAGTGGTACGCGGGAAAATTCGTTTCCTTTGAATTTGCAGGGATTGTGGGCGAATAGTGTACAAACCCCTTGGAATGGCGATTATCACCTGAATATCAATTTGCAAATGAATTATTGGCCGGTAGAGATCGTCAATTTATCGGAATTGCATACTCCGTTGAAAAATCTGGTAAAGGATTTGGTGACTTCGGGTGAGGTCACCGCTCATTCTTTTTATGGAGCTCAGGGCTGGGTGGCTCATATGATGACGAATCCCTGGCGTTTTACTGCTCCGGGAGAACATGCTTCCTGGGGAGCCACGAATACCGGCGGGGCCTGGCTTTGTGAGCATTTGTGGGAACATTATGCTTTTACACTCGATCAGGAGTACCTCAGGGAGGTCTATCCCGTGTTAAGCGGAGCCTCCCGTTTTTTCCTTTCTTCTATGATCGAGGAACCTACACAGGGGTGGCTGGTTACAGCCCCTTCCTCTTCGCCTGAAAATGCTTTTTATATGCCTGGTACCCGAAAGGAAGTCAGTGTTTGTATGGGGCCGGCTATGGATACTCAGATTATCAGGGAGTTATTTTCTAATACAATACAGGCTGCCCGCTTATTAGAGATAGATGCTGCATTTGCGGATTCTTTGGAGAAAGCGTTGGATAAATTACCGCCGATGCAAATCAGTCCGAAAGGGGGATATTTGCAGGAATGGCTTGAAGACTATGAGGAAGTGGATCCCCGGCATCGTCATGTCTCCCATCTGTTCGGTTTGTATCCTTCGAATCAGATATCCCTGGCCAAAACCCCGGAATTGGCCGAAGCTGCCCGTAAGACACTTCAACGGCGTGGAGATGGAGGTACCGGTTGGTCGATGGCTTGGAAAATAAATTTCTGGGCCAGGTTGCAAGAGGGAGACAAAGCTTTGGAATTGCTTAAAAATTTATTGAAACCGGTGGTTACCGGCGGTAAAGTAGATTATACCGGCGGGGGAACTTATCCCAATTTGTTTTGTGCCCATCCGCCTTTTCAGATCGATGGTAATTTAGGCGGTTGTGCCGGTATTGCCGAGATGTTGATTCAGAGCCAGCAGGGATTTATCGAGGTTTTGCCTGCTCTGCCTGCTGTCTGGAAAGAGGGGAGTTTTAAAGGCTTGTGTGTACGTGGGGGAGGTGTCGTCGATGCAAGTTGGAAAGCCGGCCGGCTGGAGAAGCTGACTTTACATTCCAGGGTAAAATCTGCTTTTAAGTTGAAAATTCCGGAGCAAGTGAAACGGGTAGAAGTAGACCGGCAACAGTGTGATATTCAGAATGGTTTTATCCATCTGGCTTTGGATGAAGGGGAACAATGTGAGATTGTGATGAAATATAAGTTGTAACTCCTGAGGTGGTTATTTCGTATTTTAAGGGTTTTCAATCGATGATAAAACTATTATGGAATATAGAACATTAGCCCATACTGACTTGACCTTATCCGCTATCACCTTCGGCTCTTGGGCTGCCGGAGGATGGATGTGGGGAAAATCGAATCGTGACGAAGCTGTAAAAGCCATAAAAGCGGCCTACGATGGTGGAGTGACTTCTATCGATACAGCACCGATTTATGGACAAGGCGAGAGTGAGCGGATTGTTGGAGAGGCTATCCGGGGTATTCCCCGTGATCAGGTACAGATTCTGACCAAATTCGGTATGAGATGGGATTTGCCACAAGGTGAATTCGCTTTTAAAAGCAAAGATAATCAGGACAACCCTATAGATATTTACAAATATGCCGGCAAAGAGAGTGTCATCAAAGAGTGTGAAGACAGTCTGCGGCGGCTCGGTACGGATTATATAGACCTCTATCAGATCCATTGGCCGGATGCTACGACTCCTTTGAGTGAGACTTTCGAGGCAGTAGAGCGTTTGATAGAGCAAGGAAAAGTACGTTATGCAGGTGTGTGTAATTATGATGCTGCTTTGTTGGAAGATGCCGCTAAACTGATCGATCTGGTATCGGATCAGATTCCTTATAGTATGGTTAATCGGGGGATGGACCGGGATATTATACCTTATTGTATCCGTAATGAAAAATCAGTGATCGCTTATAGTCCGCTTGAACGTGGCTTACTTACCGGTAAGATGCAACCCGGATACCGATTTGCTGAAGGCGATCATCGGAAAGAAAACCCTTTTTTTACAGACGAAAGCATTAAAAGAACGAATGCTTTTTTAGAAAAATTGCAACCTTTGGCTGATGAGAAAAAAGCGACTCTCGGACAATTGGTGATCCGCTGGACGATCGAACATCCCGGAATTACCGTTGCTTTGGTCGGGGCCCGCAATCCGGAGCAGGCGATTCAGAATGCGAAAGCTGCCGATATAATCCTGACTCCTGAAGAATTACAATTTATCAATCAGCAAATCGATCAGATGTTGAAATGATTATTCTTATTTTGGGACGGTTCAGGGATAAAATCTGATATTGCCCCTGTTTGGACTATTGTAATTGTTGTATCAAAAAATTGCACTATTTTTCTTGCCCGATTGGAAATTTAAGATATTTTTGTAAAAATAGATGATAAATATTCTGGTGAGGCGTGGAAGATGAAATTTTAATAAAATATTTGCGCAAGAACGACCGGAAAGCTTATTCGATATTGTTCGATAAGTATTTCGAGCGGCTCTTTACCTTTGCTGTCCGCGTTGTGTTTCGGGAGGATGTGGCTAATGATATTGTGCAGGAAATTTTTATCAGTCTGTATGAAAAATCGGAAATCCTGAATTACGACCTTTCTTTAAAGTCGTATCTTTTTAATAGTGTGCGGAATCGTTGTTTTAATTATTTGCGGGACCGTAAGGTGGAAGACCGGCGTATGAATTTATATGCGGAAGCTTGTCTATGGTCGGATAATGTCGATTGGATAGAGGAAGAAGAAGTGTTGCGGAAAATTCAGGAGGTGATGCTGGAGTTACCCGAGAAATGCCGGGAGGTCGGCGGCGTTTTTTTGAAGGGAAAAAATTTGAGGAAATAGCCGAAGAACTCGATATTTCCGAAAGTACTGCGAGGGTACAAACTCACCGGGGTATGGAGATGTTAAGGCAGCGTTTTGCGGAATATGATCTGGCCGTTATTCTTTTTTTTACTCCTTTTCTTTAAAAAAATACTTTTCCTGTAAACAAATTTTATCTTTTCGTGTTTAAGAGGTATCTAAAATTAAAGATCATGAAGATCGATTGGGTACTTTTAAAGCGGAGTGTATTATCGGATATATCTGAAGAAGAACGGAACCTGCTGAATGCTTGGTTGGATGAATCTTCGGAACACCGGGAATTTTACCGGGAAATAAAAACTTTTTTGTGTTCTCCGGAAAGTTTCCGGCCTACGGAAGAACGAATTCGTCGGTTCAAAGCTTCCTACGAAGTCAGGTTAACCGTTGCAGAACGTAGAAAAAGAAGGCACCGGATGGTACGGATAGGGGGGGAGGTGGCTGCTTCGTGTATCTTGTCGGTAGGGATGGCTTGCTTTTTATGGTGGCAGGTGACTTCATCCGTAAAAGAGCCCTTATTGACCGAAAACCGGCCGACGGCGACTATTTTGCCCGGAACACAAAAGGCTATTTTGGTAACCGGTGAGGGAAAGACTGTAAATCTGAACCCGGAAACCGCTGATGTCGAGATTGGAGAGGGGGTAAAGGCTAAAAACAGTAATCATGGTTTAATCTATTCCGATACGCTGACTGCAGGGATTGAAGATACCGAGAATCAGTTGATCGTACCTCGGGGAGGTGAGTATGCAATTGTACTGAGTGATGGGACCAGGGTGTGGTTGAATTCCGCTTCTGAATTGAAGTATCCGGTACATTTTGCAGGAGATATGAGAAGGGTGTATTTAAAAGGAGAAGCTTATTTTCAGGTTGCTCACGATCGGCAGAAAGCTTTTGTTGTCGTGACGGACGATATCGAGGTGAAGGTGTATGGGACGGAGTTTAATATCAATACCCGGGTTGCCGATTATGTACAGACCACTTTGGTACGGGGAGCTGTTTCGATAAAAACCGAACGATCCGCTGAAAAAATGCTGAAGCCCGGTCAGTTGGCGCAGTTCGATCGCTTGACCGGTGAGACCGAGATTAAAAATGTCGATGTATCTAATTATATCGGTTGGAAATCAGGAGTCTATATTTTTGAAGATAAATCGATCGAACAGATTATGGATGAATTGTCTTTGTGGTACGATATCGAAGTCTTTTTCCGTAATAATATTTCCCGTAACCGTCATTTCAGTGGAAGCCTGCCCCGTTATCGGGAAATCGACGATATGTTGAAGGTCATTGAAAAAACTTCCCATGTCCGTTTCGAGGTGAAAGGCAAGACGATAATTGTAGATTAAACGTTCGATTAAATCAGTCGAAAGTTTATAAAGTCCATAAAGTTTATAAAGTCCCTGGGTTCTGCGGATACTTTGGTAATTGACAATTGTCATTTGACAATTGATAATGTATCTCCAAACCTATAGTTTCTTTTTTATTCTTCTGATAATCAATAATTATCTTCTTTATTCTTTCTCTCTTTTTTCTTTTCTTTTTTATTTTTTCATGGAAGCGGAACTTCCAATAATTGTCAATTCTCAATTGCCATCTGTCCATTTTTCTTTTAGCGGATTCCCACCAAAAGAAACGAACCTTTTTTCAGTGAAAATCCCGGAGCAGCGCCAACCAATCCGGGATTCAGTAAGGTCAAAACTAAATACTAACCTTTTAATTTTTCAAATTTATGAAAAAAAACACAGGATGGACTCATTTTTATGAGAAAAAGCCGGTTAATTTTTTACGTGTGATGAAGCTATTGTTTGTATTGATGACGGTGACGAGTTTGTCGATTTCGGCCAAAACCTTTTCTCAATATCGGGTGACGCTCGATGTTCGGAATGTCGGAGTTATGGAATTATTCAAAGAAATCCAGAAAAAAACAAATCTTTATTTTGTTTACAACGTGGAGGATTTACAACAATTTCAAAATTTGTCGGTAACTGCTAAAAATGAATCTGTAGAGACGGTATTACAACGGGTTTTCGGCGATAAAACGCTGGAATTCGTATATGAAGGGGAGGTTATTATTGTGAAACCAAAAGCCGAAACAGCAACTCCTCAACAAAGGAACGAAGTGATGGGAAAAGTGATGGATAAATTCGGAACTCCCTTGCCTGGTGTATCTGTTTTGATAAAAGGTACCACCTTGGGAGTGGCAACGGATGTCAACGGACTTTTCAAACTCGAATTGCCTAAAATGGAAAATATGATTTTGGTATTTTCGTTTATGGGAATGGAATCACAGGAGGTGAGATATACCGGCCAGAAGGATTTGAAAATTTATATGCAGGAGGCGACGGCCGAAATAGACGAGGTGGTTGTGGTAGGATATGGTACAACAAGGAAGAAAGATTTGACCGGTTCGGTTGTATCGGTCAAAACGGCAGAAATTAAAGATGTTCCGTTTATGAGTGTGGATGATGCTTTAGCTGGTAAGGCTGCAGGGGTAGCTGTGGTAAAAGCCGATGGTTCGCCCGGTGGGGCTGTCCGGATACGTATCCGGGGAGGAGCATCCTTATTGGGTACGAATGATCCGTTGTATGTGATCGATGGAATTCCGACTCAGGTGACAGATAATTATATTAACGGACAATCGGATATTACTAATCCGCTGGAAGCTGCGAATTACGGTGAGGATTTCAACAATAGTGTAGAAGGGGCTTTTTCCAGGGGCTTAAATAATCTGGCGGGTTTGAATATCAGCGATATTGAGAGTATCGATATTCTTAAAGATGCCTCGGCTACGGCAATTTATGGTTCGAAAGCTGCTAATGGAGTTGTGATTATCACAACGAAACGAGGCCGTCAGGATATGAAACCACAATTCAATTTTAACTACTATGTGGGAGTAACAACACCGATAAAAGAGAAAGTGTTGAATGCGGCACAATATAAATCGGCGCTGCAGGAAGCTGCAACTAATTTTCTCAGCAGCCGTGAGGCTTCGGGACGTCCCATGACCGGTAGCCAGGTAGAACAGGCGAATAAAATTTTAAACGATCCTTCTTTCTTTGGCAATGCAGATACAGATTGGGTAGGATTGGTTTTACGTAATGGTATAACCCAAAATGTAGATGTTTCGGTTTCCGGAGGAGGTAAAAATTCGAAGTATTATACTTCATTATCTTATACAGGACAGGAAGGAACTTTGATCGGAACAGATTTTAAGCGTATTTCCGGTAAAATCAGTTTGGATAATGATATCGCTAAATGGTTCCGTTTATATGCTAATTTGAACTATGGTTATACTAAAAATAACCTGACTAATGGTATTTATGGACAAGCTTTAACGGCGCCTCCTGTTTTTGCACCTTTTAATGAAGATGGCTCTTATGCTGCCTTGGGTGATTTGAGTTCGGATTACCGCGGATACCAGAATCCTTTAGCAGTGGCCCAAGGTACTAATTTGGCGAAAGATTATTTGTTAAAAGGCTCTCTGGCTGCAGAAATCACATTTTTGAGAGATTTTAAATTCAAGTCTACCGTTTCGGTTAGTTACGATGCATACAACCAGTTGAATTATGTACCAAGTTTTGTAGAAGTAGGCGGTTTTTATGGACGTGAAGATTCACAGGGAGGACTGGGAACACAGGCCAACTCAACTACCATCAATACTTTTTTCGAGAATACACTGACCTGGGATAAAGAATTCAATCAGAATCATCGGTTGAATGTACTGGCAGGAACTTCCTGGGAAGATTATCGAAGTGATTATTTTTCTGCAACCGGGCGTGGATATCCGGACGATGATATTTTAAATAATCTGAGTTCTGCTGCGACAGCTGTGAATGTAAAGGGGTCGAATCCGGAAAATAGAAATTCTTTGTTGTCTTTTTATTTACGTGCTAATTACATTTGGAAAGATCGTTATCTGTTTACTTTTACGGGACGTGCTGATGCTTCTTCGAAATTTGCACCGGATAATCAATATGGTTTCTTCCCTTCCGGGGCTATCGCCTGGCGGATTTCACAGGAAAATTTTATGCGTGATGCCGAATGGATCGATGAAATCAAATTGCGCGCCAGTGCCGGAAAAACCGGAACTCAAAGCATTGGTGACCACATGTGGCGGACCCTTTATACGACAGCATCTTATGGAGGAAAAAATGCTTTGATTCCGACTCAATTGGGGAATGATAAAATCAAATGGGAGTCGACGGTACAAAAGGACCTGGGATTGGATTTTTCTTTTTGGAACGGACGTTTAGCGGGAACTTTCGGATATT
>OCSH01001351.1_pt1 | contig 18583 bp, 16 predicted proteins | sample 1538371 | NCBI WGS metagenome assembly OCSH01 (sample SAMN04571687, study PRJEB22368) | human gut metagenome | biome: human gut; material: stool | host: Homo sapiens | place: Luxembourg | collected 2012-06-01 | reverse complement strand
CAGCAACAGCAGCGAATAAAGGCTTCCTGACTCCGGCAACAGAGTTCGATGGTGACTTTACCAAGTATAAATATTTCTTTGATAAGAAGATCTATGAGAACCGTGTATTTGATTCTCATGGCGTGGCAGATGAGAGCGTTGAGATCAAGTTTGGTCCTAACATCAAGGACTGGCCTGCAATGGTAGCTTTGACAGATAATCTTCTTCTTAAAGTTGTATCTGAGATTCATGACCCTGTTACAACAACAGATGAATTGATCCCTTCCGGTGAGACCTCTTCCTACCGTTCCAATCCTCTGGGACTGGCAGAGTTCACACTTTCCAGAAAAGATCCTCATTACGTAGGACTTGCCAAGGAAGTACAGAAGGCGGAAAAAGCCAGAGAAGCAGACAGTTGTCCATTAGAAGCATTCCCTGAACTGGAGAATGCATGGAAGGCAATGAAAGAGATCACACCTGATGCAGACAGCAGGAATACAGGTATTGGCAGCACGATTTTTGCTGTAAAACCTGGTGATGGTTCTGCAAGAGAGCAGGCTGCAAGCTGTCAAAAGGTACTTGGCGGCTGGGCTAACATTGCCAATGAGTATGCAACCAAGAGATATCGTTCCAACCTGATCAACTGGGGTATGCTTCCATTCATTATCAAGGAAGGAGAGCTTCCATTCCAGAATCTGGATTACCTCTTCATTCCTGGTATCAGAAAGGCTGTAGAGGAGAAAGCCCCTGTAATCAAGGCTTATGTTGTAGGTAAGGGAGAGAAGAAGGAATTTGACCTGACTCTTGGAGAACTTACAGACGAAGAAAGACAGATTATCCTGAAAGGATGTCTCATCAACTACAATAGAGTATAAGAGAACATTTCTGCCAGCGGGGTGAAGCCTGCTGGCAGTTATTATTTGACGGAATGTCAAGATTCATGCGAAAGGGACGAATCGTGCAGTTTGACAATGCAGCACAGGTCCGCTCCCGCTACGTGAAAAACGTAGTGGTCACGTAAGGCGCTATTGCAAGCATAGCTTGCATACCGCCTAAGTGCCAACGTTTTTCAAGTACCTGTTTATGCATTGTGAAAACTGCACGATTCTGTGGCTTGGATAGGAAAGGATATGGCACATGAGTGAGAATGCAATTTATGATAGAAGGAGTATCCGTAAATATCAGGATAGAGAGGTTCCAACGGAGTACATAGAGCAGCTTATAGATGCTGCGAGAATGGCGCCTTCGGCGAAGAACAGGCAGCCGTGGAAATATATTGTGTATACAGGGGATGGGAAGCAGAAGCTGACAGATGCAATGGCGAAGGGAATTGAACGGGAAGAGTCAGGGGAAGCGTAGTTCCCGGATTTTCGTTATGGAATAGCGGATGCTAAGAATACGGTCAGAGTTATGAGGGAAGCACCGGTGGTTATTGTGGTGTTAAATACCAATGGTAAATCGCCTTTTATTCCTGTGAAGGATGATGGACGCATTGTGGAGCAGTGTGATGCACTGTCTATTGGGGCATCCATTCAGAATATGCTGCTTAGGGCGCAGGAGCTGGGGCTTGGCACTTTATGGATTGCCAATACCTGCTTTGCCTATCCGGAACTGGAAACGTATATTAATACAACAGATCAGATTATCAGTGCCGTTGCGGTGGGGTATCCAGATGAAGCGCCAGGGCAGAGACCTCGCAAAAAGATAGAAGAAATAATGGTCAAAACGCCTTTTTCATGTTAAGATGGGATGATATGGCAGAACAAAAAACGAGAATTTGAATATTAATATAATAATAATGTACTTTCAAGCCGCAAAGCAGCGACTTGAGGTGGAGGTTGACATGGAAGTATATTTAGACAATTCTGCTACCACCAGATGTCTGCCGGAGGTAGCGGCTCTTATGACCAGAATCATGTGTGAGGATTATGGCAATCCATCCAGCATGCATTTTAAGGGTGTAGAGAGTGAAAAGTATCTTCGCTATGCGCATGAAACGATAGCAAGATGTCTCAAGGTACAGGAAAAAGAAATCCTGTTTACCTCAGGTGGAACGGAATCAGATAATATTGCGCTGATAGGTACGGCTTATGCCAATTGCCGTGCGGGCAGACATATTATTACAACGCAGATTGAGCATCCGGCAATTCTGCAGACATGTGCATATCTGCAGGAGCAGGGATTTGAGGTGACTTATCTGCCGGTAGATCATAATGGTGTGATCCGCCTGCATGATCTGGAGTGTGCGATGAGAAGAGATACCATACTGGTGTCCATTATGCATACAAATAATGAGATAGGCTCCCTACAGCCTGTTGCAGAAGCCGGGGCATTGATCAAGCGAATGAACCCCAATACAGTGTTCCATGTAGATGCTGTACAGGGCTTTGGCAAGTTCAGGATTCTCCCTAAGAAAATGAACATTGACCTGCTTTCTGTCAGTGCGCATAAGATTCACGGACCCAAAGGTGTGGGTTTCCTGTATATGAATGAAAAAGTCAAGGTCAGACCGATTATTTTTGGCGGAGGACAGCAAAAAGGCATGCGCTCAGGTACGGAAAATGTACCGGGAATCGCGGGAATGGCACTGGCAGTTGAGAAGATATATCAGAAAACGATAGGCTGTATGCATTAAAAGACAGATTTATACAGGGCGTAACGAGGATAGAAGATGTCAGAATCAATGGACTTATGGGAAGGGACAGCGCCCCCCATGTAGTCAGCGTATCAATCGGTGGAATCAGAAGTGAAGTATTGCTGCATTCCTTAGAGGACAGAGGTATCTGCGTATCAGCAGGAAGTGCCTGTTCAGCGCATAAGGCAACGACCTCTTCCACCTTGCATGCAATCGGTGTAGAGAAGAAATATCTGGATTCTACATTGCGTTTCAGCTTCAGTGTATTTACAACTCAGGAGGAAATTGACTATACATTGCAGCAAATGTATGATATGATACCTATGCTTCGTCGTTACACTAGGCATTAGTATGAAAGGACTATAATATGTATAAATCATTTTTGATAAAGTACGCTGAGATTGGCGTGAAGGGCAAGAACCGATATATCTTTGAAGACAGACTCTGCGACCAAATCAGATATGCACTGACTCGTTGCGAGGGTGAATTTGAAGTAACCAAAACACAGGGCAGAATCTATGTCAATGCTTTGACAGATTTTGATTTTGATGAGACAGTTGATAATCTCAAGACTGTATTTGGTATCTCTGCCATTTGTCCCGTTGTTCATGTAGAGGATGAAGGCTTTGAGAAGCTGTGTGAAGATGTAGTTGCCTACATGGATTCTGTATATCCTGATAAGAATATTACTTTCAAGGTAGAGGCAAGACGTGCAAGAAAGAACTATCCCAAGTGCTCCATGGACATCAACTGTGATCTGGGTGAAGCGATTCTGAAAGCTTTTCCTGAGATTCGTGTAGATGTACACAAGCCGGATGTCATGCTGCATGTAGAGGTTCGTGAGAAGATCTATATTTATTCTGTAGTGATTCCAGGACCGGGTGGTATGCCAATTGGTACCAATGGTAAGGGCATGCTTCTTCTGTCAGGAGGTATTGACTCCCCTGTTGCAGGTTATATGATATCCAAGCGCGGCGTGAAGATAGATGCAGTTTATTTCCATGCACCGCCATATACCAGCGAGCGTGCAAAGCAGAAGGTCGTAGACCTTGCAAAGCTGGTATCCAGATACAGTGGACCTATCAATCTGCACGTTATTAATTTTACAGATATTCAGTTATATATCTATGAGAAGTGTCCTCATGATGAGCTGACAATTATCATGAGAAGATATATGATGCGTATAGCAGAGCATATCGCCAAGGAAAACGGCTGTCTTGGATTGATTACAGGAGAAAGTATCGGTCAGGTAGCATCCCAGACAATGCAGTCACTGATGGCTACCAATGATGTGTGTACAATACCTGTATACAGACCGTTGATTGGATTTGACAAGCAGGAGATTGTAGAAGTATCTGAGAAAATCAACACATACGAGACTTCTATTCTGCCATTTGAAGACTGCTGTACGATCTTTGTTGCAAAGCATCCGGTAACGAAACCGAACCTGAAAGTAATCAGGGCACATGAGAAGAATCTGGAAGAGGGAATTGATGCATTAGTGCAGACCGCACTGGATACAGATGAAGTGATTACAGTTAGTTGGAATGAGTAGAGAGGTATATGAAACCATGAAAACACTCTTGTGCGAGCACATCGTGTTTTTATGGTTTATACCCCTGGTATCATATATATACAAAAACACCATGTATATATCATACATGGTGAATTTCTTGTTTGTGCATATTCTAAGTATGTTGATTAGATTAAGTATGGCTTTAAAACTTCCATAACTTCATCAGCATTGCCTTCTGCATGGATATTCAAATCGATTGGTTTGGATAAGTCTAAGCTAAAGATACCCATAATGGATTTTGCATCAATGACATATCTGCCTGATACGAGGTCGAAATCATAATCGAATTTTGTAATATCATTAACGAAGGACTTAACCTTGTCAATAGAGTTTAAAGAAATTTGAACAGTCTTCATTCTGACTACCTCCTTATTATTTGGGCAACGATACCAGTGTACCGCACCACATACCTTCTTACTTAATAATAAAGGGAAATACAGGAAAAGTCAACCAAAGAAGCTAATCAGTTGTCATAAAAAATGACGAAAATATCTAATAAAACTGTACAGATTGCTATTAATTACAGTGAATGAGAGAATTAACACAGAATTAACCGCCCCGAAGAGAAAACGGGAGATACGATAAGAACCGGAGGAAACAACATGAGCAGGAAAGCTGCATTCCATAATCTTGGCTGTAAAGTGAATTCATATGAAATGGATGTAATGTTACAGGAATTAAAGAACAAAGGCTATGAAATTGTGCCTTTTGAAGAAAAAGCAGATATTTATATTGTAAATACTTGTACTGTTACAAACATTGCAGACCGCAAGAGCAGACAGATGCTTCATAAAGCTAAGAAGACCAATCCGGAAGGAATCGTAGTGGCGGTGGGCTGTTATGTACAGTCTGATACACAGGGCGCCAGGGAAGATGATGCGGTAGATCTCATCATTGGCAACAATAAGAAGAAAGACCTGGTTTCTATCCTTGAGAATTACATGAACGGCGTAGAGGAAGAGGCAGTTATAGATATCAATCATACTGATGAGTATGAGGAGATGAAGCTGACAGGGACACAGGAGCACACCAGGGCATACATCAAGATTCAGGATGGATGCAATCAGTTCTGTTCGTATTGTCTGATTCCCTATGCCAGGGGAAGGGTCAGAAGCAGAAAGAGCGAAGATATCGTTGAGGAGATTACAGGGCTGGCACAGGCCGGTTATCAGGAATTTGTCTTAACCGGTATTCATATCAGCTCTTATGGAATTGATTTTGAGGAAAAAGGCAGAGCTGTCTATGGAGCTGAAACCAACTGGCATCTTTTAAAATTATTGCAGGAAGTAGATAAAATACCAGGAGTGACCAGACTTCGCCTGGGTTCTCTGGAACCACGTCTGATTACGGAAGAGTTTGCACATGGAATCGGGCAGTTAAAGACAATATGTCCTCATTTCCATCTTTCTCTCCAAAGTGGCAGCGAGGCTACATTGAAGCGAATGAACCGTCATTATACCCCGGAAGAATTTAAGCAGGGAGTGGCACTGCTGCGAAAGACATTTGAACACCCGGCTATCACAACGGATGTCATTGTGGGATTCCCACAGGAGAGCGAAGAAGAATTTGAAGAGACGAGGAAGTTCCTGGATGAGATCTGCTTTTATGAAATGCATATTTTCAAGTTCTCCAAGCGGAAAGGAACAAGAGCCGCAGTCATGGAAGGTCAGATTCTGGAAAAAGACAAGACGAAACGCAGCAATATTTTGCTGGACATGGAGAAAGAACAATCCAGGGAATTCAGATTCTGTTATATTGGCAAAGAAGAAGAGGTACTGCTGGAGGAGAAGAAGGAAATTCTGGGACGGGAATACTGGATTGGGCACACAAGAGAATATGTCAAGGTCGCTTATCCATCAGATGAAGACTGCCGCAATAAACTGGTGTCTGGCAGGATTGAAAGCGCATTAAATGATGAAATTCTTTTATTAAGTACAAAAGGGACAACTTTTCATTGAATTTTCAAACAAATTAGAGTATGATAAAGGATAAAGACATGAAAATACCTCTCGAAAATATGCAGCTGTCAGCGTATTCAGATAGCAGACAGTAATGGAAAGGAGCATGGACAGATGGAGGATTTAACACGTACACAATTTATTCAGATTCTTCCGGAAGAGTTAGAAGAAGCTTCAACAGTGAAAGATGTGCTGTCTTCTGTATATGCTGCTTTAACAGAGAAGGGTTATAATCCGGTCAACCAGATCGTTGGTTATATTATGTCAGGGGATCCTACTTATATTACCAGCCATAAGAATGCGAGAGCCTTGATTATGAAGGTAGAGCGTGATGAACTTGTAGAAGAAATGCTCAAGGCATACATCAGAAATTCCGGTTGGAATAATTAAGAAAGTGGACAAGCGGTTAACAGGAGAAAATTGCATGAGGATAATGGGATTGGATTTTGGGTCAAAGACTGTTGGTGTAGCCATCAGCGACCCGTTGCTCATTACCGCTCAGGGAATAGAGATTGTACGTAGAAAGTCGGAGAATAAACTGCGTCAGACATTGGCAAGAATTGAAGAGCTGATAGTAGAGTATGGAGTAGAAGAAATCGTACTTGGCTATCCTAAGAATATGAATGATTCACTGGGCGAGCGTGTAGAGAAAACGCTGGCTTTTAAAGAAATGCTCGAACGCAGGACAGGACTGACTGTACATCTCTGGGATGAGCGGTTGACAACAGTAGCAGCAGATAAAGCAATGATGGAAGCCGGTATCAGACGTGAGGACCGTAAGGAATACGTCGATCAAATAGCGGCAGTTTTTATTTTGCAGGGATTTCTTGACCTGCGCAAGAATAAGGAGAACGCATAATGGAGAAAATTACCTTTGTGCCGGATGGCGGTGAAGCTGTTGATTTCTATGTGTTGGAACAGACTACGATCGGTGGTGTAAATTATATACTTGTAACAGATGCAGAAGAAGATGAAGAGGGAGAAGCCTATATTTTAAAGGATATGTCAGATTCTGATGCACAGGAACGTGTCTACAGCATGGTAGAGGATGATACAGAGTTCGATGCAGTATCAGCAGTATTTGAGAACATACTGGAAGATATTGACTTGATATAAGCGATAAAACAGCAGGGTGCTGTTATATATAGAAAATTTTAGATGGAGGTTTACTTTGAAACAAAATAAAAAAGAAAATACATCAAAGCTTAAGATTATTCCTTTAGGAGGTCTTGAGCTGATTGGTATGAACATTACTGCCTTTGAGTATGAAGACAGTATTGTTGTAGTTGACTGCGGTTTGAGTTTCCCGGAAGATGATATGCTGGGCGTAGATCTGGTTATTCCTGATATTACGTATCTGAAGAATAACGCAGATAAGGTAAAGGGCTTTGTGATCACACATGGACATGAAGACCATATCGGTGCACTTCCTTATGTATTGAAGGAACTCAATGTCCCTGTTTATGCAACGAAGCTGACAATGGGAATTATAGAGAACAAGCTTACAGAGCACAATCTGATCCATAATGTCAGAAGAAAAGTTGTAAAATTTGGTCAGAGCATTAATCTTGGATGCTTTAGAATTGAGTTTATTAAAACAAACCACAGTATCGTAGATGCGGCTGCACTGGCTATTTATTCTCCAGCCGGTATTGTAGTGCATACAGGAGACTTTAAGGTAGATTATACGCCGGTATATGGCGATACGATTGATCTGCAGCGTTTTGCAGAGCTGGGTAAGAAGGGTGTGCTGGCACTGCTTTGCGACAGTACGAATGCAGAGAGACCCGGATTTACACCATCAGAGAGAACGCTTGGCAGTGTGTTTGATACGCTGTTTGAAGAACATAAAAAGACAAGAATCATTATTGCAACCTTTGCATCCAATGTTGACCGTGTACAGCAGATCATTAACACCGCATATAAGTTTGGCAGGAAAGTAGTCGTGGAAGGAAGAAGTATGGTGAATATCATAGAGACTGCTTCCAACCTGAATCGTATTAATATTCCTGAGAACACACTGATTGATATTGAGAAGCTGAAGAATTATCCGAGAGATAAGACAGTTATCATCACAACCGGAAGCCAGGGTGAGAGTATGGCTGCACTCAGCCGTATGGCAAGTGGCATGCATAAGAAGATCTCTATCAGTCAGGGAGATACGGTTATCTTCTCCTCTAATCCTATTCCAGGAAATGAGAAGGCTGTAACCAAGGTAATCAATGAGCTTTGCAAGAAGGGCGCAGATGTTATTTTCCAGGATACTCATGTATCAGGACATGCGTGCCAGGAAGAGATCAAGCTGATCTATACATTGACCAAGCCTAAATATGCAGTTCCTGTCCATGGAGAATATAAGCATCTCAAGGCACAGGCAAGAATTGCTTCAGAACTGGGCTATGATAAAGAGAACATCTTTATTTTAAGCTCCGGTGATGTATTGGAGCTGGATAATAATGGTGCAGCTGTAAATGGTAAAGTACCGGTGGGCACAGTCCTTGTAGATGGTCTTGGTGTTGGTGATGTAGGAAATGTAGTACTGCGTGACAGACAGCATCTGGCAGAAGATGGTATTCTGATTGTGGTCATGTCGCTGGATGGTGCAACAGGAGAATTACTGGCAGGACCGGATATCGTATCCAGGGGATTCGTCTATGTGAAAGAGTCGGATGCATTGATGGATGAGGCACACAAGGTAATTGAAAAGGCAGTAACTACCTGTCTGAAGAAGAATGTAACAGACTGGGGTAAGATCAAGGGCAACATTAAGGATACTCTGGGTGAATTCGTATGGAAGAAGACAAAGAGAAGGCCTATGATCCTGCCGATCATTATGGAGATAGAGTAAGCAGTATCAGCATGGAGGAGACAATATGGATGTAAAGCAGCTTTTAGGTGCGATTACCGCAATGATCGCTAAGATTGCCATTGCAGCAGCCGTCATTGTTGTTGTATTTAAGCTGGCCGTAGGTGCTTATGATTTTGGGTTCCAGGTATTTGCAGACATTCCGAAAGATGAAGGAGACGGAAGAACCGTCAGTGTGACTGTATCAGAAGGTCAGGACAGCAAGGATGTAGGCAAATTACTGGAGAACAAAGGACTGATTGATAATGCGACGGTATTCTATGTGCAGGAAGCATTGTCAGAATATAAAGACGAGATCAAGCCCGGTACGTATGAATTGAATACAGCCATGTCTGTAGAGGAAATGTTAGAGACTATGTGCGCAGCAGATGAGGCAGAAACGGAGGAGGGCAATTGATCGCAGATGAAAGAATGATGACTTTTATCCATTCCTTTGATTCCGGGAATCCGCCTTATCTGCATGAGCTTGAGAAATATGCAAAAGAAACCAATGTACCGATCGTCAGACCGCAGATGCAGAGTCTGTTAAAGTTTCTGCTGACCTGGGGCAGACCCATGAAAATTCTGGAGGTAGGAACGGCCATTGGTTTTTCTGCGTTATTGATGAGTGAGTATGCACCGCAGGGGTGTCATATTACAACGATAGAGAAGTACGAGAAGAGGATTCCTCTGGCAAAGGAGAACTTTAAAAAGGCAGGAAAGGAAGATAGGATCACGCTGTTAGAGGGTGATGCGGTAGAAATCCTGGCTGATATGCAGGAGACCTTTGATTTTATATTTATGGATGCTGCGAAGGGACAGTATATTCACTTCCTGCCGGATATTTTGAGACTGCTGGAACCCGGTGGTCTTCTGGTATCTGATAATATTTTACAGGATGGAGATATCGTAGAGTCCAAATATGCAGTAACGAGACGTAACCGCACAATCCATAACAGAATGCGGGAATATCTGTATGCACTGACGCATCATGAGGAACTGGAGACAGTAATCCTGCCGGTGGCAGATGGAGTGACTCTATCCACAAAGAAAATGTGACTTTGACTGGAAATATACAGGTCACTGAAAGGGCATGGTTATAAAAATGAGAAGAGAAAAACCGGAATTGCTGGTTCCTGCCAGCAGCCTGGAGGTATTAAAAACAGCTGTTATTTTTGGCGCTGATGCAGTATATATTGGTGGAGAAGCATTTGGGCTTCGTGCAAAAGCCAAGAATTTCTCCATGGAAGATATGGCAGCAGGCATTGTTTTTGCGCATGAGCATGGTGTAAAGGTGTACGTGACTGCGAATATTCTGGCGCATAATGATGATCTGGAGGGCGCAAGAGCATATTTTAACGAGTTAAAAGAGATGAAACCGGATGCATTGATTATTTCTGATCCGGGTATGTTCATGATCGCGAAGGAAGTCTGTCCTGAGATTGAGATTCATATTTCGACACAGGCTAACAATACGAACTATCAGACATATCTGTTCTGGTGGCAGCAGGGAGCCAGGAGAGTGGTATCTGCAAGAGAACTTTCCCTGAAAGAAATTGCCGAAATCAGGAAGCATATCCCGGATGAAATGGAGATAGAGAGCTTCATTCATGGTGCAATGTGTATCTCTTATTCAGGCAGATGCCTTTTATCCAATTATTTCACGGGAAGAGATGCAAACCAGGGTGCGTGTACGCATCCATGCCGCTGGAAATATGCAGTCGTGGAAGAGAAACGCCCCGGAGAATATCTGCCGGTCTATGAGAATGAGAGAGGTACCTATATCTTCAACTCCAAGGATCTGTGCATGATCGAGCATATCCCTGAAATCATAGAAGCGGGAATTGACAGTCTCAAGATCGAAGGCAGAATGAAGACCGCCTTGTATGTGGCATGTGTGGCAAGGACTTATCGTAAGGCTATTGATGATTATCTGGAATCACCAGAGAAATATCAGGCGAATATGGACTGGTATCGTGCGGAAATTGCAAAGTGTACCTACAGACAGTTCACGACGGGCTTCTATTTTGGCAAGCCAAGTGAAGAGACGCAGATTTATGACAATAACACATATGTGAATGAATATATTTATCTTGGAATCGTAGAATCCATAGATGAGAGAGAATTTGCCAGGTTCGAGCAGCGCAACAAGTTCTGCGTAGGTGATACAATCGAGATCATGAAGCCGGATGGAAGCAATGTAGAAGCAAAAGTACTTGGTATGTATAACGAAGAGGGAGAAGCAGTAGAGAGCTGTCCTCACTCCAAGCAGGTATTGTATGTGCAGCTGGATGTCACTCCACAGCAATACGACCTCATGCGTGTTAAGGCAAATTAGATAAAAGAAGCAGTGCATTTTAAACAAAATTGAAATGTGCTGTTTTTTTATTGTGCAAAATGTTTATAGGAATATGCTACAAAAATAAACATTGTGTAGTATTTACTGCTGTGCAATATAGCGGTTAATATGATATGATAAAACAGATGAAATATTTCACAATTTCTTGATACCGAAAGTGAGGAAGAAGATAATGAGCGAACTGCTTAATGTTGAAGAATTATTCGCATCCAATGTATTTACAGTAGCCAAGATGAGAGAAAGGCTGCCTAAGAAAGTATTTCAGGAAGTAATTCGTGTTATGGAGCACGGAGGTGAGCTTTCCATGGCGACGGCAGATGTAGTGGCAAAGGCAATGAAGGACTGGGCTGTTGAGCATGGTGCAACCCATTATACACACTGGTTCCAGCCGCTGACAGGCATTACAGCTGAGAAACATGATGCATTTGTAACACATCCTGACGAAGAAGGAAAAATGCTTATGGATTTTTCCGGAAAAGAACTCATCAAAGGCGAATCTGACGCTTCTTCTTTCCCATCTGGAGGACTTCGCGCGACTTTTGAAGCAAGAGGTTATACAGCATGGGATATCACATCTCCAGCATTTTTGAAGGAATCTGCATGTGGCGTGATCCTGTGTATCCCCACTGCTTTCTGTTCTTACACAGGTGAAGCCCTGGATAAGAAAACCCCATTATTAAGATCCATGGAAGCATTGAATGAACAGGCACTTCGTATCGTGCGCTTATTTGGCAATACAGAGGCTACGAAGGTTACTGCCAGCGTAGGTGCAGAGCAGGAATATTTCCTGGTGGATAAAGATCTGTTCCTACAAAGAAAAGACTTGATGTTTGCAGGCCGTACTTTGTTTGGTGCTCCCGCTCCTAAGGGACAGGAGATGGAAGATCACTATTTTGGTGTTATCAGAGAGCGTGTCGGCGCCTACATGAAGGATTTGAATGAGGAATTGTGGAAATTAGGTGTTACGGCAAAAACGCAGCACAATGAGGTAGCACCTGCACAGCATGAGCTGGCGCCTATTTATGAGACTGCCAATATTGCGGTAGATCATAATCAGCTGGTTATGGAAGCTATGAAGAGAGTTGCGGTAAAGCATAACATGAGATGTCTGCTTCATGAGAAGCCATATGAAGGTGTGAGCGGTTCCGGCAAGCATGATAACTGGTCCATTACTACAGACAATGGAATCAATATGTTAGATCCGGGTGACACACCGAATGAAAATATTCAGTTCCTGCTGGTTCTTGCTTGTATCATGAAAGCAGTCGATACACACGCTGACCTGCTTCGCCAGTCCGCAGCTGATGTAGGAAATGACAGAAGATTGGGTGCAAGTGAAGCACCTCCAGTTATTATCTCCATTTTCCTTGGTGAACAGCTGGAGGATGTTGTAAAGCAGCTGGTTGAGACAGGTGTAGCATCCAGTGCCAAGAAGGGAGAGAAGCTGGCAACAGGTGTATCCACGCTTCCTGATTTTGTAAAAGATGCAACAGACAGAAACAGAACGTCACCTTTTGCTTTTACAGGAAATAAATTTGAATTCAGAACAGTAGGTTCTTCTGACTCTATTGCTTCTCCAAATACAACGATTAATGCTATTGTTGCAGAGGCTTTCTGCGAAGCAGCTGACCGTCTGGAAAAGGCAGAGGACTTCGATATGGCAGTACATGATCTGATCAAGGAATATATGACCAAGCATCAGAGAATCCTGTTCAGTGGAAATGGTTATTCTAAAGAATGGTATGAGGAAGCCATGAGAAGAGGACTTCCTAATATCCAGTCCACAATAGAAGCAGCACCTACCCTGACAACAGATAAAGCAGTGAAGCTCTTCGAGAAGTTTGGTATCTTCACCAGAGTAGAGTTGGAGTCCAGAGAAGAGATCATTTATGAAACCTACGCAAAGACTATCAATATCGAAGCGCTGACAATGATCGATATGGCAGGAAAGGACATCATTCCCGCAGTTGCAGCATACACCGGAGAGCTGGCAAATACCGTAGTGACTGTAAAAGAAGCCGGTGCACCTGCCACAGCCCAGACAGAGCTGTTGGTTGAAGTAGACAGTCTCCTTGCCGAGGCTAAGAAAGCTCTGAAACATCTGGAAGAGTGCACAGTCGATGCGAACAAGATCGAGAATGCCAAGGAAAGAGCATTCTACTACAAGGATGTTGTAGATGTTGCCATGACCGCATTAAGAAAACCCGTTGATAAACTCGAAATGCTCGTTGACAGCGACATCTGGCCCATGCCTACCTATGGGGAGCTGATGTTCGAGATATGATGAAGCAATGCAATCATGTAAGGAATTCCCTGTTCATGCTCGCATGAGACAGGGAAGTTCCTTACATGATTATAGTGCGAAGCACGCGACCGAGAAGAAGCGCGAAGTGCGTATTCGAGGTCGGCATTGTGCAGTAAAATACAAAAAAATAAAATTTCCTATTGATTTTTTAAAAACAATCGGTTATGATATGCCTATCAAGTGAATAAATAAGTCAAAGAACAAAGGTGTTCCAAAAGTATTTTTGGGACACCTTTTTGCGTATTCAAAAGTTTTACCGGGTATGCAGGGAAAATGAAAAAGGAACATATAAGGAAAGCGAGGAAATAAAATGAGCGAACTATTAAACGTGGAAGACATTTTTGCATCCAAAGTATTTACTGTTGCAAAGATGAGAGAAAGACTCCCTAAAAAAGTATTCCAGGAAGTAACCAGAGTCATGGAACATGGCGGTGAGCTGTCAATGGCAGCAGCAGATGTCGTTGCAAAGGCTATGAAGGACTGGGCTGTTGAGAATGGTGCAACACATTATACACACTGGTTCCAGCCTCTGACAGGTATTACTGCTGAGAAGCATGATTCTTTTATTACACATCCGGACAGCGAAGGCAGAATGTTAATGGAGTTCTCCGGTAAAGAGCTGATTAAGGGTGAACCTGACGCATCTTCTTTCCCTTCAGGCGGACTTCGTGCTACATTTGAAGCAAGAGGATATACAGCATGGGATATTACTTCTCCTGCATTCTTAAAAGAATCCGGATGCGGCACAATCCTTTGCATTCCTACAGCATTCTGCTCTTATACAGGTGAAGCACTTGATAAGAAGACTCCGCTTCTTCGTTCCATGGAAGCATTAAGTGAGCAGGCACTCCGTATCGTAAGATTATTTGGCAATACAGAGGCGAATAAGGTTACAGCGTCTGTAGGACCTGAGCAGGAATATTTTCTGGTAGATAAAGATCTGTATATGCAGAGAAAAGACCTTATGTTTGCGGGACGTACACTGTTTGGTGCTCCGGCTCCTAAGGGACAGGAAATGGAAGACCATTACTTTGGTGTCATCAAAGAGCGTGTTGGTGAATATATGAAGGACTTAAACCTGGAGCTGTGGAAGCTTGGTGTTACAGCTAAGACACAGCATAACGAGGTCGCTCCTGCACAGCACGAATTGGCACCTATCTATGAGACAGCTAATATCGCAGTTGACCACAACCAGTTAGTTATGGAGGCTATGAAGAGAGTTGCTTATAAGCATGATTTAAGATGTCTGCTTCATGAGAAACCATATGCCGGTGTAAATGGTTCCGGTAAACATGACAACTGGTCTATCACAACAGACAATGGTGTGAACTTACTTGATCCGGGTGATACACCAAATAAGAATATTCAGTTCCTGTTAGTACTTGCCTGCATCTTAAAGGCAGTAGATGTTCACGCAGATCTGCTTCGTCAGAGTGCATCTGATGTTGGTAATGATCACAGACTTGGCGCTAACGAAGCACCTCCAGCAATCATCTCTGTATTCCTTGGCGAGCAGCTTGAGGATGTTGTAAAGCAGTTGATTGAGACTGGTGATGCAGCTAAGGTTAAGGAAGGCGGTAAGCTCTTAACTGGTGTATCTACACTTCCTGATCTGCAGAAGGATGCTACAGACAGAAACAGAACTTCACCTTTTGCTTTCACAGGTAATAAGTTCGAGTTCCGTATGGTTGGTAGTGCAGACTCTATCGCAAGCCCTAATACAACACTGAATGCGATCGTTGCAGAAGCTTTCTGTGAAGCAGCAGACATTCTGGAAAAGGCAGACGATTTCGATATGGCTGTACATGATCTGATCAAGGAATACCTGACCAAACATCAGAGAATCATCTTTAACGGAAACGGCTATTCAGATGAATGGGTAGCAGAGGCAGAGAGAAGAGGACTTCCTAACATCAAGTCCATGATTGAGGCAGCTCCTACTCTGACAACAGATAAGGCAGTGAAGTTATTCGAGAAGTTCCATATCTTTACAAAGGTAGAACTGGAATCCCGTGAAGAGATCATTTACGAGACATATGCTAAGACAATCAATATCGAAGCATTGACTATGATCGACATGGCTGGTAAGGACATCATCCCGGCAGTATCTGCTTATACTGGAGATCTTGCTAATACAGTACTTGCAGTGAAAGAAGCAGGTGCTACGGCTTCTACACAGGTAGAATTACTGAAGAAGGTAGATGGCTTACTGACAGAGGCACAGGCTGCGCTTGAGACTTTACAGGCCGAGACAGCTAAGGCGTCTGCAATCGAAGATGTGAAAGCACAGGCATTCTACTACAAGGATACTGTTAAGGCTGCTATGGATGCATTACGTGCACCTGTAGATAAGCTGGAAATGGTAGTTGACAGCGATATCTGGCCTATGCCTACATACGGCGAATTAATGTTTGAAGTATAAAAATAAGGTGATATTATAAAAGGCGTTTTACAGTGAGAACTGTAGAACGCCTTTTGTTGTCTGCAGTGTTTTGAGAAAAGAACAAGAAGAAAGCTTGAAAAAGCATTTTTCATGAGCCATAATAGCAACTGATATTTTATAATGAAGTAAAATTAAAGAGGAAGATTATGAAAAAGAAAAAAGAGCGGCTTATGGCTGTGGATAATATGAAGGCATTTCTGATAGGGTGCGTTGTATTGGGGCATTTGTGCGAAGTAATCAAGTTCCCATACAGTTCATACCTCTATCTGTTGATTTATTCCTTCCATATGCCGGCATTTGTGTTTTTATCGGGATTTTGCAGCAGTAGGGAAGTACACTATGATAAGATTGCAAGAAACTATGTGTATCCGTATGTGGTATTTCAGATTTTGTATGTATTATTTGACCGCATTGTATTAAAGCATGACAGCGATATGCAGTTCGTGAAACCATACTGGTTATTATGGTATCTGCTGGCGCTGGTAATATGGAATTTACTGATTCCTTTTGTTGTGACTGATTCACGAAAGAAAAGAGCTGTGATCATGACAGCGGCTGTAGCCACGGCACTGCTGGCTGGATTTGATGAGAATATTGGATATTATATGAGCTTATCCAGGATTATTGTCTTTTTCCCATTCTTTCTGGCGGGCTTATATAGCCAGGAATATGGCAGATTCGTGTTTCCACAGTGCTTTGGAGAAAGCGCCGGCCATAAACAGCTGTTGAGAATTACTGCGGCAACGGCAGCTATAGGCATTGTGGTAATTTTATTTGAATACCGAAAGGGAATCAAGGTATCCTGGCTGTATCAGGCGGCTGCCTATGAGAAATGGCATTATAACGTGGTAATCAGGCTGGGAGCGATTATCTGTGCAGTTCTGCTCATCCATTTTCTGTGTGTATGTATGCCAAACCGCACAATCCCCTTTGTAACCAAGCTGGGACAGAATACCATGCCGGTATTTCTGCTGCATGGGTTCGTAATCAGGTTATTGAAGTATTATCCGGTTCCTGCAATGAAGCAGTATCCGGTTCTGTGCAGTGTATTACTTATTGTCGTATTACTGGCAGCATTATCCAGTAAAGCGGTAAAGAAATTATGCAGGCCGATATTGTATTATCCGTTTTAAAACAATACAGATTAATTTTACATAGATTTTACATGAAAAAGGTAATTTTTTTTACACAAAAATGATATTATATCGTATAATTAGGTTGAATTGGATAAAGCATGTAAAATAATTATCGAAGGAGACCTATTATGAGTTTATTTGGTTTGTTGTCTATGATAGGCGGCTTGGCACTGTTCCTTTATGGAATGCACATTATGAGTGAGGGTCTTGAGAAGGTATCAGGCGGTAGGCTTGAGAAAATTCTGGAGAATCTTACCAGCAGCAAATGGAAGGCAGTGCTTCTTGGCGCAGGAGTGACAGCTGTCATTCAGTCCTCATCAGCGACAACAGTAATGGTAGTTGGTTTTGTAAATTCAGGCATTATGAAGCTCTCTCAGGCAATCGGTATTATCATGGGTGCCAATGTGGGTACTACGATCACTTCATGGTTACTGAGTCTGACAGGTATTCAGGGAGATAATATCCTGTTACAGTTACTGAAACCCAGTTCTTTTTCTCCTGTTCTTGCGCTGATTGGTATTATCCTTGTCATGTTCATCAAGGATAGCAAGAAAAAGGATATTGGTACGATTTTTATCGGTTTTGCGATTCTGATGTATGGTATGGAAGCCATGTCAGATGCAGTGGCACCGTTGAAGGATGTTCCTCAGTTCACTCAGATATTTACGATGTTCACGAACCCTATACTTGGTCTGATCGTTGGTGCAGTACTTACGGCAGTGATTCAGTCTTCTTCTGCATCTGTAGGTATTTTACAGGCGTTGTGTGATACGGGGGGAGTCAGCTATGCGGCAGCGATTCCTATTATTATGGGACAGAATATTGGTACATGTATCACAGCAATCATGTCTTCTGTAGGAGCCAGCAAAAATGCAAAACGTGCAGCAGTAGTACACCTTTTGTTCAATATTATCGGAACTACCATATTTATGGTTGTCTTTTACAGTGTCAATAGTGTTGTACATTTTGAATTCCTTGGTGAAGCAGCAAACAAGGCTGGCATTGCAGTAGTGCATACAGTCTTTAATGTGGCAGCAACTATTGTGTTATTACCATTTTCCAATCTGCTGGAGAAGTTATCCTATATGGTAATCCAGGTGGACGAAGAAGAACGCAGACAGGCAAAGCAGCAGGAAGATTTTGTCAGGATGGACGAGCGTTTCCTCAATACTCCTTCCTTTGCACTGGAACAGGCATATTCTTATGTTGTGAAGATGGCAGAGATTACCAAGGCTTCCCTTCAGGAAGCAATGGGACTGTTCATTACATTTGATAAGGAAATTGCAGCAGATGTGGAATTCAAGGAGAATCTGGTAGATCAGTATGACGATGAAATCAGTGGTTATC
>OCSH01001340.1_pt1 | contig 18766 bp, 14 predicted proteins | sample 1538371 | NCBI WGS metagenome assembly OCSH01 (sample SAMN04571687, study PRJEB22368) | human gut metagenome | biome: human gut; material: stool | host: Homo sapiens | place: Luxembourg | collected 2012-06-01 | reverse complement strand
TGACTCCAGATATGGCCATCGTTGACCCTGCTTTAGTAATAAGTGTGCCTGCTAGTGTTACAGCGGATACAGGTATGGACCGTTTTGACGCACGCTATTGAGTCTTACGTATCAGTAATGGCTAGCGACTATACACGTGGCCTCTCACTTCAAGCGATTAAACTTGTTTTTGAAAATCTCGAACATTCTTACCACTTTGGTGATGAAGAATCACGTGAAAAGATGCATAATGCGTCTACAATGGCTAGTATGGCCTTTGCCAATGCCTTTCCTTGGTATCAACCACTCACTAGCTCACAAGGTCGGTCCTATGTTTGACATTCCACATGGACGTACCAATGCGATTTTGATGCCTCACGTAATCCGTTACAATGGTCGTAATCCTCAAAAACATGCTATGTTCCCTAAAGATGATTACTTCCGTGCAGACAAGGATTACGCAGACATTGCTCGTTTTATGGGGTGGGGTACTGATAAACAATCAGATGCTGAATTGGTTGAAGTTTTGGCACAAAAAGTTTACGAATTGGGTGTTGCCGTGGGTATCAACATGAACTGGAAAGGGCAAGGGGTTACGAAGAAACTTCTTCAAGACACTGTCTATACTTTGGCAGAGCATGCGTACTAAGGCCAAGGTACAACTTGCTAATCCCAAAGAACCTCTTATTTCAGAATTGAAAGAAATTGTCGAAGTTGCCTTTGACTACAAAGGTTAAGTGATAGCCTAAAGTAAGCTCTATGAGGGCTACTTTTTTGCTAAAGGCTACTATATTAGAGTGCTTATCCAAATTAAAAATAAAGGGCTTTCCTGAATAAGATAGAAAACGCTTTAAAAAATTGTTATAATAACCTTAAGGTAAAATAAAGAGAGTTCTATGACAAAAGAAGAAGGACTTGGTTTGAATGCCACAGTGCATCTTCTCAATCCTCAGGAAATGAGGTCATCAAGGGTCTCCATATGAAGGGAATAGAGCGACTAATAAGTTTAAAGATATTTAATGTTGATAGGATGGTAACTGTTTACTTCAATCCTGGTCAAAAATTAAAAGAATCAAGGGACACAGTAACTTCAAAGAATAGTGTGGTGAGGGTAAATCAAAAGATATCAATTTTTCAACTAAGAATGATACCAAAGATAAATTTTAAAAGAAAATCTGGGATAGAAATTCCGGATTTTTTCCGATATTTAAATGAAATTAAACAAGTGAAATCCGAATGATTCTCTCACAAGTTACAATATGTGTAGAAATTTTCTGACAATTATGCTACAATAGAGTCAAAGACTATCTAAAAAAGAGGATTTACCATGACACTTGTATACCAATCAACACGTGACGAAAACAATAAAGTAACAGCTAGTCAGGCTATTCTTCAAGGATTGGCAACAGATGGTGGCTTGTTCACTCCACTGACAACACCTGAAGTTACTTTAGACTTTGATCACTTGAAAGATGCTTCTTACCAAGAAGTTGCTAAATTAGTTTTGTCTGCTTTCTTGGATGATTTTACTGAAGAAGAATTGGATTACTGTATCACAAATGCTTATGATGATAAGTTTGATACAGCTACCATTGCTCCAGTGGTCAAACTTCAAAACCATTACAACCTTGAGCTTTTTCATGGTTCTACCATTGCTTTCAAAGATATGGCGCTTTCAATATTGCCCTATTTGCTAACAACATCAGCTAAGAAACAAGGTGTTGATAACAAGATTGTTATTTTGACAGCGACATCAGGGGATACTGGTAAAGCTGCCATGGCTGGTTTTGCAGATGTCCCTGAAACTGAAATTATTGTCTTTTATCCAAAAGATGGCGTTTCAAAAATCCAAGAATTGCAAATGACAACTCAAGCAGGTGCTAATACTCATGTTATTGCAATTGATGGTAACTTTGATGATGCCCAAACAAATGTGAAACGTATGTTTAACGATGTTGATTTGCGTGAGAAATTGTTGACTCATCATATGCAATTCTCATCAGCTAACTCAATGAACATTGGTCGTTTGGTACCACAAGTGGTTTACTATGTGTATGCCTATGCGCAGTTGGTGAAGGCAGGTCATATCAAAAATGGGGATAAGGTTAACTTCACAGTACCAACAGGAAACTTTGGTAACATCTTGGCGGCTTACTATGCAGGTCAAATTGGTGTTCCAGTTGGTAAAATAATCTGTGCTTCTAACGAAAATAATGTCCTTACAGACTTCTTTGCAACAGGTACTTATGACAAGAAACGTGACTTCAAGGTAACGACAAGTCCTTCTATGGACATTTTGGTATCTTCTAACCTAGAACGCTTGATTTTCCATCTCCTTGGTAATGATGCGGTTAAGACTAAAGAGCTTATGGATGCGCTTGTGACTAAAGGTGAGTACACTTTGGCTGATGCAGATAAAGGTATCCTTGATTTGTTTGCAGCGGGATTTGCAACTGAGGATGAAACAGCTGCTGAAATCAAACGTGTTTATGAAGAAGACAAGTATATTGAAGATCCTCACACAGCGGTTGCCTCAGCTGTTTACGAAGCATACGTTCAAAAGACAGATGATCACACACCAACAGTTATCGCTTCAACAGCTAGTCCATACAAGTTCCCACGTGTAGCGGTTTCAGCTGTTACTGGTAAAGATAGTGGTGATGACTTCAAGGCGGTAGAAGACTTGCACCAACTTTCAGGAGTAGATATCCCAGCTGCTGTAGATGGACTTGAACGTGCAGAAGTTCGCCATAAAACAGTAGTTGCTGCAGCTGATATGCAGAAAGCAGTTGAGAGCTATCTTGGTGTATAAGAAAAAAATAGGAGCTGAGAAATCAGTCCTATTTTTATCGATATAAAAGAAAATATTATGACAGAAACAAAGAAAATTTTAAACATAGCCTTACCGGCTATGGCTGAGAACCTCTTACAAATGTTGATGGGGATTGTTGATTCTTACCTAGTAGCTCAGGTTGGTATTGTTGCTATATCGGGGGTTTCCGTGGCCAATAATATCATTACGATTTATCAGGCTATCTTCATTGCGCTGGGGGCTTCGAGTGCTAGTGTCATTGCTAGAAGCCTAGGAAAAGGAGACGTTAAAGCGACTAACAGGGATATCTGGGATGCTATTATTATTACTCTTGCTCTTAGTATCGTCTTGGGTCTACTCTCCATTTTTTTTGGTGGAGCCATTCTTAATCTTCTGGGAACTGAGCAATCTGTGACTCAGGCTGGCAGCCTCTATTTGGCTATAGTCGGTGGAGGTGTGATCTTTCTGGCTTTGATGACTACCTTTGGTAACATACTACGAGCCAAGGGACGTCCTCGTATTTCCATGGTCGTCAGTCTTTTGACCAATCTTCTTAACGCTCTTCTATCTTCTTTGGCTATTTTTGTTGGACATTGGGGGATTATTGGGGTAGCTACAGCTACGGTTTTTTCTCGCCTAGTTGGGACAGTCATATTATGGACTGCAATGAAATTGGATGTGAAACAGTTTGAAGTTACCAAACCTTTTAACAAGGAGTTGTTGGGAATTGTTCTACCAGCAGCAGGTGAGCGGTTGATGATGCGTGCAGGGGATGTTGTTATAGTGGCCATCATCGTTACCTTTGGTACAGCAGTTGTTGGTGGTAATGCCATTGGTGAAAATCTCATCCAGTTTAACTATATGCCAGGTATGGGGGTGGCTACAGCCACGGTTATCTTGGTTGCTAATAGTTTGGGGCGAGGGGATACGGCGCAGATGAAGCGTATTATACGAGAGTCTTACTGGATTTCAACTTTCTTGATGGTTTTGGTTTCTGGAAGCATCTTACTTTTTGGCCAGGGCTTGTCAAGTTTCTTTACAGATAACAAAGTAGCTATTGCTGCTAGTCAGGTCGTTATTCTTTATTCATTCCTAGGAAATCCCGTAACTTCGGCGACTTTAGTCTTCACAGCAGCCTGGCAAGGTCTTGGGAAGGCCAAGATACCTTTTTACGCAACGACTATTGGGATGTGGCTAATCCGAATTTTCTCAGGCTACTTCCTAGGAGTGAGTTTGAGAATGGGCCTTGCAGGTGTCTGGATTGCAACGGTTGTTGATAATATATGGCGTGCGATCTTTCTCTACGTGATGTATCGTCATTATCTAGCAAAGAGACAGTTTAGATAGTAACATGATGGGGAGATGCTTTTATTTAAAAGGTATCTTCTTCTTATTTTTTACAAGTAATCTCGAATATGATAGAATAAACTGATAAAAACTTTTTGAGGTAGTAATTATGACTGTAAAAATCAATACAAAAGATGGTCAAATCGAATTGTCAGATGATGTCATCGCAACAGTAGTTGGCGGTTCAGCAACAGAAATTTTTGGCGTTGTCGGTATGGCAAGTAAGAGTGCTATCCGAGATAATTTTCAAGCACTTCTTGGAAAAGAAAACTACGCAAAAGGAGTTGTCGTGAAATCTACTGATGCAGGTATCGCTGTGGATGTCTACACTGTTATGAGTTATGGTGTTAAGATTAGTGAGGTTTCAAAAAATATTCAAGAACGTGTGAAATTTAATCTTGAGAATCAACTCGGTATCAAGACAGAGGCAGTAAATGTTTACGTTCAAAATATCAAAGTCGCAGGAGAAAACTAGTGTCTAAAATTACAACAAGCTTACTTCAGGAGATGGTCCAAGCAGCAGCAACGCGTCTAGGTAAGCAAGCAGAATATGTGAATTCACTCAATGTCTTCCCAGTACCAGATGGAGATACTGGAACTAACATGGGAATGACTATGGATAATGGAGCCAAAGCTGTCGCAGATAAAACAGCTTCAACAGTTGGTGAAGTTGGTCAGATTTTGTCTAAAGGTCTCTTGATGGGTGCCCGTGGTAACTCAGGTGTTATTACGTCACAATTGTTTCGTGGTTTTGGTCAAAGCATCAAGGATAAAACGGAACTTGATGGCCAAGATCTAGCTCACGCCTTCCAATCAGGTGTTGAAGTTGCGTATAAAGCTGTTATGAAACCTGTCGAAGGAACAATCCTTACAGTATCACGTGGTGCAGCTTCAGCAGCGATTAAGAAAGCTGAGTCTACTAATGATGCTGTTGAGGTTATGCGTGCAGCTCTTGACGGAGCTAAGGCCGCTTTGGCTAAGACACCAGAGATGCTTCCAGTATTGAAAGAAGTTGGTGTAGTAGACTCAGGTGGTCAAGGTTTAGTCTTTATTTATGAAGGTTTCTTGTCAGCCCTAACAGGTGAGTATATCGCTTCAGAGGACTTCCAAGCGACACCTGCTACTATGACAGAGATGATCAATGCAGAACATCATAAGGCAGTTGCAGGTCATGTTGCAACAGAAGATATTACCTTCGGATACTGTACGGAAATCATGATTGGTCTCAAACAAGGTCCAACTTATGTGAAAGACTTTGACTATGAGGAGTTTCAAAATTACTTGAGTAATCTTGGGGATTCTCTCCTTGTTGTTAACGACGATGAAATTGTAAAAGTTCACGTCCATACAGAGGATCCGGGTCTTGTCATGCAAGAAGGCCTTAAATATGGTGCTCTTGTCAAAGTTAAGGTTGAAAACATGCGTAATCAACACGATGCACAAGTTCAAAAAGCAGCAGCCATTCAAGCTTCGCCTTCTGCTCCTAAAGACTTTGCCTTTATTGCAGTTGTTTCCGGAGATGGACTTGCAGATATCTTTAAATCACAAGGAGTTGACTATGTGATTTCAGGTGGTCAAACAATGAACCCATCAACAGAAGACATTGTTAAGGCTATTGAGCAGGTTAATGCCAAGAATGTTATCATCTTGCCAAATAATAAAAACATCTTTATGGCAGCACAATCAGCCACTGAAGTAGTGGATGTTAATGCGGCTGTTGTTGAAACACGTACAGTTCCACAAGGCTTTAGAAGCTTGCTTGCTTTCGATCCAAACCAAAGTATCGAAGCTAATGTTGAAGCTATGACAGTTAGTCTTTCGGATGTAACAAGTGGTAGCGTGACTTTGGCAGTACGTGACACAACTATTGATGGCCTTGAAATTCATGAAAATGATATCCTTGGTATGGTAGACGGTAAGATTCTTGTATCTACACCAGATATGGATCAAGCCCTTCTTGATACCTTTGAAAAGATGATTGACGAAGACAGCGAAATTGTTATGATTTACGTCGGCGAAGAAGGCAATCAAGAACAAGCACAAGCGATCGCTGAAAAATTGGAAGAGATTCATGAAGATATCGAAGTTGAAATCTTCCAAGGGGACCAACCTGTGTACCCATATATCTTTAGCGTTGAATAATTTAAAAATAATCATTTTGGAAGTCTTAGGGCTTCCTTTTTTGTTTAAATAGTTTCGATACTAAAAAGTCATTTTTTGGAATTACAGAAATATTCCGAAAATTCATTGATATTACCTTCCAAAGTGGTAACATATGTTGTAAGAAATTTTATAGATTGAAGGTAAGATCATGAGAAGTGATATGATCAAAGTTGGTGTTGATAAAGCACCAGCACGTGGCCTTTTGTATGCGACTGGACAGGTTAAATCTTCTAAGGATATGCAAAAGCCCTTTATGCTATTTGTAATTCTTATATTGATATTGTTCCAGGACATGTCCACCCACGTGAATTAGCGGATATTGCCAAGGAGGCTATCCGTGAAGCTGGTGGTATTCCTTTTGAGTTTAATACTATTGGTGTGGATGACGGGATTGCCATGGGACATATTGGGATGCGTTACAGCCTCCCTTCACGAGAATTAATTGCTGATGCTGCAGAAACCGTTATTAATGCCCACTGGTTTGACGGTGTGTTCTATATCCCAAACTGTGATAAGATTACACCAGGAATGATTTTGGCAGCCATGCGTACTAATGTGCCGGCGGTATTCTGTTCAGGTGGACCTATGAAGGGTGGCGTTGATATGACTGGTCATCAGGCTACTTTATCAAGCTTGTTTGAAGCTGTAGGTACTTACCAGTCTGGAGATATGAGCAAGGAAGAGCTTGATTATTTAGAGAAAAATGCCTGTCCAACTTGTGGTTCATGTTCAGGAATGTTTACTGCTAACTCAATGAACTGTTTAATGGAAGTTTTGGGTCTTGCCCTTCCAGGTAACGGTACTATCCTAGCTGTTTCAGACGAACGTCGTGAATTGGTTCGTCAAACAGCCACAAAATTAATGGATAACATCAAAAATAATGTTCGCCCACGTGATATTGTGACCAAAGAAGCCATCGATGATGCTTTTGCTCTAGATATGGCTATGGGTGGTTCAACCAATACCGTTCTTCATACCCTTGCTATTGCGCGTGAGGCTGGTATTGACTATGACCTTAAGGACATTAATGATATTGCTAAGAAGACACCTTATCTCTCTAAAATTGCTCCCTCCAGCATCTATACCATGCATGATGTACATGAAGCAGGTGGTGTTCCAGCCATTATTAATCAGTTGATCAAGAAAGGTGCCATTAAGGGTGATCGTATTACGGTGACTGGTAAAACCTTAAAAGAAAATGTAGCTGGTGCTAAAATCAAAAATGAAGAAATTATCCATCCAATCGAGCAACCTATTTCACCGGTTGGCGGTTTGTCTATCCTTTATGGAAATATTGCTCAGGATGGGTCTGTTATCAAGGTTGGTGGTGTAGATCCATCCGTTAAAACTTTCCGTGGTAAGGCTATTTGTTGCGATTCACAAGCTCAAGCTCTTGAATTGATTGATAATGGAACAGTTAAGAAGGGCCATGTTGTTGTCATTCGTTACGAGGGTCCTCAGGGTGGTCCTGGTATGCCAGAGATGTTAGCGCCAACCTCTAAGATTGTAGGCCGCGGTCTTGACAAGGATGTTGCTCTGATTACTGATGGTCGTTTCTCAGGAGCAACTCGTGGTATTGCTATTGGTCACGTATCTCCAGAAGCTGCGGAAGGTGGCAATATAGCTCTGATTGAAGATGGGGATGAAATTGTGAATCGTACCCTTGATTTGCTCGTTGATGATGTGACACTTGAAGCACGCCGTAAGCACTTGAAGCCTTTCAAATCTAAGATCTCAAGTGGCTGGTTACGCCGTTACACTGCTTTTGCTAAATCAGCTAATATCGGAGGAACTCTTATGAGTAATGAAGAATTTGAAGAACGTAAAGCAGAACGTCAGGCACAAGAAAAAAACTAAGAATATTATTTCCGAAGAGTTTGTGATATTTTTCTCTGAAACCCTTGCAAATTTAGTTAAAAATGTTAGTATAGTATACAAGGTTTTGAATTTTTAGATAATTCGAAAAAAACAATTGCTAAAGGAGGTCCATGTGGAGAAAATTGAACTTGAAGAAGCACGCTCTGGTGCTGATTTGATTCTTGATACACTTCTCGAACTTGGGATTTCAACCATTTTTGGGTATCCTGGCGGAGCGGTTCTTCCTTTGTATGATGCTATTTACAAAAATGAAGAGATTAATCATATTTTGTCTCGTCATGAGCAAGGAAGCCTGCATGAAGCTGAAGGTTATGCTAAATCAACTGGGAAACTTGGTGTTGCTCTTGTAACGAGTGGTCCCGGTGCAACGAATGCTATTACTGGGATTGCAGATGCTATGAGTGATAGTGTACCTCTTCTGGTCTTTACGGGTCAGGTAGCAACATCAGGTATTGGTAAGGATGCCTTCCAAGAAGCTGACATTGTCGGAATTACCATGCCAATTACCAAATACAACTACCAGATTCGTGATACGGCTGATATTCCTCGTATTATTCGAGAAGCGGTTCATATCGCAACGACAGGACGTCCTGGTCCGGTTGTTATAGACCTTCCAAAAGATGTTGTAGCTAAGGAAACTACCTTCATCAACGATCCTGAAATCAATCTTCCAAGTTACCAACCGACGCTAAGACCAAACGAGATGCAAATTAATAAAATCTTGAAACAGTTGGGTAAAGCTAAGAAGCCGGTTATTGTAGCTGGAGGTGTCTTATTCTGAATCTGCTAAGGAGCTAGTTGCTTTTGCAGAACGCTACCAAATTCCTGTTGTTACAAGTCTTCTAGGTCAGGGAACAATTGCTACTAGTCATCCCCTCTTTTTGGGTATGGGTGGTATGCACGGTTCGTATGCAGCTAATATTGCTATGACTGATGCTGACTTTATGATTGCCATAGGTTGTCGTTTTGATGACCGCTTGACAGGTAATCCAAAAACATTTGCTAAGAATGCAAAGGTTGTTCATATTGATGTGGATCCGGCTGAGATTGGCAAGATTATTGCGGTAGATTTGCCAGTTGTTGGTGATGCCAAGCAAGCTCTTGAAATGCTCTTAGCAGAACCAGTGGTTAAGAATAACACTGAAAAATGGATTGAAAAAGTCAAAAAAGATAAAGAGCGTGTACGTTCTTACGATAAGAAAGAACGTATGGTACAGCCTCAGGCGGTTATCGAGCGTATCGGTGAATTGACCGATGGTGATGCAGTTGTTGTCACTGACGTTGGGCAACATCAAATGTGGACAGCTCAGTATTATCCATATCAAAATGAGCGTCAATTGGTGACATCAGGTGGCCTTGGAACTATGGGATTTGGTGTTCCAGCAGCAATTGGTGCTAAAATTGCTAATCCTGATAAAGAAGTTATCCTCTTTGTTGGTGATGGTGGTTTCCAAATGACGAACCAAGAATTGGCTATTTTAAATATTTACAAGGTGTCAATCAAGGTTGTTATGTTGAATAACCACTCACTTGGTATGGTACGTCAATGGCAAGAGTCCTTCTACGAAGGGCGTACATCAGAGTCTGTCTTTAATGCTCTCCCTGATTTTCAACTGATGGCTCAAGCTTATGGGATTAAGTCTTATAAGTTTGATAATCCAGAAACGATTGATCAGGATTTGGAAGTTATCAAAGGGGATGTGCCAATGTTCATCGAGGTTGATATTTCTCGTAAAGAGCATGTTTTGCCAATTGTTCCAGCTGGTAAGAGTAATCATGAAATGTTGGGGGTGAAGTTCAATGCGTAGAATGTTAACAGCTAAACTTCAGAACCGATCAGGTGTTCTTAACCGTTTCACTGGAGTGCTTTCACGCCGTCAGGTCAATATTGAGAGTATTTCCGTTGGAGCAACGGAAAATCCTGATGTTTCACGTATTACAATTATCATTGATGTGAATTCTCATAATGAGGTTGAGCAGATTATTAAACAGCTTAATCGTCAGATTGATGTGATTCGCATTCGTGACATCACTGATGTACCCCACTTGGAACGTGAGGTTATCTTGGTTAAGGTGTCGGCACCAACTTCTAAACGTGCTGAAATCTTGGCAATCATTCAACCTTTCCGTGCTTCGGTGGTGGATGTTGCACCAAGCTCTATCACTATCCAGATGACTGGAGATGCTGAAAAGAGTGAGGCGCTTCTACGAGTTATTCGACCTTACGGTATCAAGAATATTGCTCGTACGGGTGCTACTGGATTTACCCGTGATTAAAAAATCCATTATAAATTTGTTAACCTAGCCTTAAAAAGGCAATTAAATATTATTTTAGAAAAGAGATATACTACTATGGCAGTTCAAATGGAATATGAAAAAGACGTAAAAGTACCAGCACTTGATGGTAAAAAAATCGCCGTTATCGGTTACGGTTCACAAGGTCACGCTCACTCACAAAACTTGCGTGATACAGGTCACGATGTTATCATCGGTGTTCGTCCAGGTAAATCATTTGATAAAGCTAAAGAAGATGGTTTTGATACTTACACAGTAGCAGAAGCAACTAAATTGGCTGATGTTATCATGATTTTGGCTCCAGACGAAATCCAACAAGAACTTTACGAAGCAGAAATCGCTCCAAATCTTGAAGCTGGTAACGCTGTTGGTTTTGCTCACGGTTTCAACATCCACTTTGAATTTATTAAAGTACCAGCAGATGTTGATGTATTTATGTGTGCACCTAAAGGACCAGGTCACTTGGTACGTCGTACATTTGAAGAAGGTTTTGGTGTACCTGCCCTTTACGCAGTATACCAAGATGCCACAGGTAACGCTAAAGACATCGCTATGGATTGGTGTAAAGGTATTGGTGCAGCACGTGTAGGTCTTCTTGAAACAACATACAAAGAAGAAACTGAAGAAGATTTGTTTGGTGAACAAGCAGTTCTTTGTGGTGGTTTGACTGCCCTTATCGAAACTGGTTTTGAAGTCTTGACTGAAGCTGGATATGCACCAGAATTGGCTTACTTTGAAGTACTTCACGAAATGAAATTAATCGTTGACTTGATTTACGAAGGTGGATTCAAGAAAATGCGTCAATCAATTTCTAACACTGCTGAATTCGGTGACTATGTATCAGGTCCACGTGTTATCACTGAACAAGTTAAAGAAAACATGAAAGCAGTTCTTACTGATATCCAAAATGGTAAATTCGCTAATGACTTCGTTAACGACTACAAAGCTGGACGTCCAAAACTTACTGCTTACCGTGAAGAAGCTGCTAACCTTGAAATCGAAAAAGTTGGTGCTGAATTGCGTAAAGCAATGCCATTCGTTGGTCAAAACGACGATGATGCATTCAAAATCTATAACTAATGTGATAGTCTCAAAAACCAGCCTAGTGCTGGTTTTTTGTGTTCTTAAGAAAGTGATTAGGTGTTAAGCTTATGGCTTTGTGTGTAAAAAAAATCACTCCACTAGGGAGTGAGAATGGTCATAAATTAGTAAGTTAAAACAAAGTTTTTCTTCTTACCGCGACGGATAACAGTGATTTCATTGTCAATCTTATCGGTATCTGAAAGAGTGTAATCCAAGTCTTGCACGCGTTCACCGTTGATATAGATAGCACCGTTTTGCACGTCTTCACGTGCTTGACGTTTAGATGGTGAAATTTTAGCATTGACGAGAAGTTCAACAATGTTAAGATTTTCATCTGCTGAAATCTCATAGGTTGGGACACCATTGAGGGCAACTTTAAGGTCACGTGCTGAGAGGGCTTTAAGGTTACCAGCGAAGAGTTGTTCGGTAATGTGAACAGCTTGTTCATAGGCTTCTTTACCGTGAACCAAAGTAACAACTTCGCGAGCCAGAACCTTTTGTGCTAAACGTTGATGACGAGCTTGGTCAAATTCTTTACCGATTTCTTCGATTTCTTCAAGTGACAAGAAAGTGAAAATTTTCAAGAAACGAACGGCATCATCGTCCATAACGTTAAGCCAGAATTGGTACATTTCGTAAGGTGTTGTCTTAGTAGCGTCAAGCCAGACAGCGTTGCCTTCAGATTTGCCGAATTTTTTACCAGTTGAATCTGTGATAAGTGGAACTGTGATTACGTGTCCAGATTTGTCCGCTTTACGACGTAAGAGCTCAGTACCTGCTGTCATGTTACCCCATTGGTCAGAACCACCAATTTGTAGGGTTACGCCATATTTAGCATTGAGTTCATAGAAGTCGTAACCTTGCATAATTTGGTAAGCGAACTCAGTGTAAGAGATACCTGTTTCGATACGTTTCTTAACAGATTCCTTGCTCATCATGTAGTTAACTGTGAAGTATTTACCTACGTCACGCAAGAAATCAATGAAGCTGACTGAACCAAACCAGTCATAGTTGTTGACCATAACGGCTTTGTTATCACCATTTTCAAAATCAAGGAAGCGAGAGAGTTGGCCTTGGATTTTTTCTACCCAACCTTCAACGGTTTCTTTGGTTTGGAGGCTACGCTCAGCATCTTTAAATGATGGGTCACCAATCAAACCTGTCGCACCCCCAACGAGGGCGTAAGGTTTGTGGCCAGCCAATTGAAGGCGACGACTAGTAAGGATAGCGACGAGGTGTCCAAGGTGGAGACTGTCTGCTGTTGGGTCATAACCGGTGTAGAATGAGACTGGCCCTTCTTCAAAGGCTTTTACAAGGGCTTCTTCATCTGTGGTTTGAAAAATCAAGCCACGTGCTTTTAGTTCTTCAAAAATTGTCATGATATTCTCCAGTAAAGTATATTCTGCACCATTATACCAAAAGAAAGCAACCCTATGCAAGCTTTGTCAAAGTTTGCTATAATAGGCCTTGAGGTATTTCTATGAATTTTGAAAAAATAATAAATTATTTTAGACGGTTAGGGAAGGTTTTTCGTGAAAAGTTTGCTGGCCTCAATTTTAAAAAAAGAGATAAATCTTTGAAAGTAAGGAAGGCTGGAATTAGATCTAAGTGGAATCGTAAGCAAGCGGAGAAGTCGCCTGAAGACAGAGTGACAGTCTTAGACATGGCTGATGTTTTTTTAAAGACATTAAAGCTCTTGTCTGATTTCTTTTATGTGGTCATTATCGTCTTAACCTTGTTTGGTGCTGGGCTTGGCTTGGGTTATCTGGGCAGTCAGATACAGTCTGTTCCATTGATTAAGGATAAAACCTTGTTGAATCAGATTGGCGAGGTTAGTTTGGTGTCTTCGATGAGTTATTCTGATTCTAAAAAGATTGCTGATATTGATACGGACCTGCTTAGAACTCCTATTGAAAGTGATGCAATTTCTAATAATGTTAAAAATGCCATTATTGCTACTGAGGATGAAAATTTCAATAAGCATAAGGGGGTTGTACCAAAAGCTGTCTTTAGAGCCTTGGTATCCTCAGTCTTGGGGGTAGGTTCCTCTAGTGGTGGTTCAACCCTAACACAGCAGTTGATAAAACAACAGGTTACAGGAGATACTCCAACATTTAAACGTAAAGCGGCAGAGATTATCTATGCACTACAACTGGAACGTCATGCTTCGAAAAATGAAATTTTAATTGATTATCTGAATGTTTCTCCTTTTGGTCGTAACAACAAGGGGAAAAATATTGCTGGTATCGAAGAGGCTGCACAAGGGATCTTTGGGGTCTCTGCTGCAGATTTGACAGTTCCTCAGGCAGCTTATCTGGCAGGTTTACCACAGAGCCCGATTGTCTATTCACCCTATACTGCGGATGGTCAACTAAAAAATGAAAAAGATCTTTCCTATGGCTTGGCACGTCAGAAAGATGTGCTCTACAATCTCTATCGAGGCGGTTACCTAGATAAGTCACAATACGAAAGTTATAAGAGTTATGACGTTACTAAAGATTTCAAGGATGGTGAGAATCCAGATGCTGTCAGTCATGACTATTTGTACTATTCAGTCATGTCTGAAGCTCAAGATATCATGTATGATTATTTGGTGAAGCGTGACAAGGTATCAAGTCAAGATTTGAAAAATGATAAGACAAAGGAAGCCTACCGTGAGATGGCTCTCCGAGAGCTACAAACAGGTGGTTATCATGTTAAGACAACAATTGACAATGCTGTCTACCATGCGATGCAAGATACTGCGAACAAATATGGAGATCTACTTGATCAGGGTGGAAATAACGGGGTCGAAGTTGGAAATGTACTCATGGACAATGCGACTGGAGCGATTTTAGGATTTGTTGGTGGTCGTAATTATGAGAATAACCAGAATAACCATGCCTTTGATACTGCTCGTTCTCCTGGATCTTCTATTAAGCCTATTATTGCTTATGGAATTTCCATTGACCAAGGTTTAATGGGTAGCTCAAGTATCCTTTCAAATTATCCAACTAATTTTACAGGTGGGACACCGATTCTTCATGATGGCGATAAGGGAACGGCCATGATGAATTTGCAAGAGGCGCTTAATACATCGTGGAATATTCCTGCCTTTTGGACCTATCAAATGCTTCAACATCATGATGTTGACGTTGAGGGCTATATGACCAAGATGGGTTATAAGATTGCTAACTACAATATTGAGAGTCTGCCCCTTGGTGGTGGGATTGAAACTACTGTTGCTCAGCAGGTAAACGCCTATCAAATGCTTTCAAATGGCGGTGTTTATGAAAAAGGTTATATGATTGATAGTATTACTGATAGCACTGGTGAGGTTATTTATCAACATAAATCTAAAGGGGTTCAGGTCTTTACAAGGGCTACGGCTAGCATTATGGATAACTTACTTAAAGAAGTTGTGGTTAAGGGAGCGACAACCCAATTTTATTCGGAGTTGAAAAATGTCAATGGTGCAGCGGCCTCAGCTGACTGGATGGGTAAAACAGGGACGACTGATAACTTTGCTGATGCTTGGTTGGTTGTGTCGACGCCTGGCATTACCCTTGGGGGTTGGGCTGGTTATGATGACAATGCACCTACCAATTCTAAAACGGGTTACACTTACAATGCCCAATATATGGCTCGTTTGACTTCAGCCATCTATAATGCTAATCCAGGTATTTTCAAAACGGGAGATAAGTTTAATATAGATTCAAGCGCCATTAAGGCAAGTGTGCTCAAGTCGACAGGCCTTAAGCCAGCAACGGTATCGGTCAATGGCCGTAATGTCTCCGTAAGTGGTGAAATGGTTGATAGTTATTGGGCTAAAAATGGACCTGGCGATACAATCTACAAGTTTGCCATTGGTGGAACGGATAGTGACTACCAAAAAGCTTGGTCTAGTATTCTTGGAGAACATTAGGCTGTCTCAAATAATACTTGCAAAATAGTTAAAATTTAGGTACAATATAGAAAAAACTATTTGTCGTCTTATTTGATTGAAATATTGTCCAATCAAGAGATACAGCAGTTAAATCAACGTTTTTTCGGTCAGATTTAGCTGCTATTTTTGTGCTTATTTTTAGGGTTTTTGGATTTTGTAATGAATATTTAAAAGTTCTAAAAATTCACATATTAAAGTTATCGCTTATCGTTAATCCGATAAGTCGATGTTAATATCTAATCACTTGTTATCGGGACAAGCAACCAAAAAAGGCAGGAGACAAATATTTAAAGTGCACGACTTGCAAAGCAGGTCTCAAATGTAGAAAAGGAGTAGAAGACTTGGCAGGACATGACGTTCAATACGGGAAGCATCGTACCCGTCGTAGTTTTTCAAGAATCAAAGAAGTTCTTGGTTTACCAAACTTGATTGAAATCCAAACGGATTCATTCAAAGAATTCTTAGATACTGGTCTTAAAGAGGTTTTTGAGGATGTACTTCCTATTTCAAACTTCACAGACACCATGGAATTGGAATTTGTTGGTTACGAATTGAAGGAACCTAAGTATACACTTGAAGAAGCTCGTATCCATGATGCATCATACTCAGCACCAATCTTTGTGACTTTCCGTCTTATTAACAAAGAAACTGGTGAAATTAAAACTCAGGAAGTCTTCTTCGGAGATTTCCCAATTATGACTGAGATGGGTACTTTTATCATCAATGGTGGTGAACGTATTATCGTTTCTCAGTTGGTGCGCTCACCTGGTGTTTACTTCAACGATAAGGTCGATAAAAACGGTAAAGTGGGTTACGGATCAACAGTTATTCCTAACCGTGGGGCATGGCTTGAGCTTGAAACTGATTCAAAAGACATCGCCTACACTCGTATCGACCGTACGCGTAAGATTCCATTCACAACGCTTGTGCGTGCACTTGGATTCTCAGGTGATGACGAAATTGTTGATATCTTTGGTGATAGCGAGTTGGTTCGTAACACTATTGAAAAAGATATCCACAAAAATCCAGCAGATTCACGTACTGATGAAGCGCTTAAAGAAATTTATGAAAGACTTCGTCCAGGTGAACCAAAAACTGCTGACAGCTCACGTAGCTTGCTTGTAGCTCGTTTCTTTGATCCACGTCGTTACGACTTGGCTGCTGTTGGTCGTTACAAACTTAACAAAAAACTTAACATCAAGACACGTCTTTTGGGACAAACAATTGCTGAAAACTTGGTAGATCCTGAAACAGGTGAAATCCTTGTTGAAGCTGGGACTGAAATGACACGTGATGTGATTGATTCAATCGCAGAACACTTGGACGGTGATTTGAACAAATTTGTATACACACCAAACGATTATGCAGTGGTTACAGAACCTGTTGTTCTTCAAAAATTCAAGGTCGTTGCACCAAATGATCCAGATCGTGTGGTTACAATTGTTGGTAATGCCAATCCAGATGATAAAGTTCGTGCTTTGACAACAGCGGATATCTTGGCTGAAATGAGCTACTTCCTCAACCTTGCTGAAGGTATCGGTAAAGTAGATGATATCGACCACCTTGGTAACCGTCGTGTCCGTGCCGTTGGTGAATTGCTTGCTAACCAATTCCGTATTGGTTTGGCTCGTATGGAACGAAACGTGCGTGAACGTATGTCAGTTCAAGATAATGAAGCCTTGACACCACAACAAATCATCAATATTCGTCCTGTAACTGCAGCTGTTAAAGAATTCTTCGGTTCTTCACAGTTGTCACAGTTCATGGACCAGCACAACCCATTGTCAGAGTTGTCACACAAACGTCGTTTGTCAGCCTTGGGACCTGGTGGTTTGACACGTGACCGTGCCGGATATGAAGTTCGTGACGTGCATTACACGCACTACGGTCGTATGTGTCCAATTGAAACACCTGAAGGACCTAACATTGGTTTGATCAATAACTTGTCTACATACGGACGCCTTAACAAGTACGGTTTCATTCAAACACCATATCGTAAGGTTGACCGTGCAACTGGTAAAGTAACAAACGAAGTGGTTTGGTTGACTGCCGACGAAGAAGATGAGTACATAGTTGCTCAGGCTAACTCTAAATTGAACGAAGATGGAACATTTGCAGAAGAAATTGTCATGGGTCGTCACCAAGGTGTTAACCAAGAGTACCCATCACACCTTGTAGATTTCGTGGATGTTTCTCCTAAACAGGTAGTTGCCGTTGCGACAGCATGTATTCCTTTCTTGGAAAACGATGACTCTAACCGTGCCCTCATGGGTGCCAACATGCAACGTCAAGCTGTGCCATTAATTGATCCAAAAGCACCATTTGTTGGTACTGGTATGGAATATCAAGCTGCCCACGATTCAGGTGCTGCAGTTATCGCTAAACATGATGGTAAAGTTGTCTATTCTGATGCCGATAAGGTTGAAGTTCGTCGTGAAGATGGTTCTCTTGACGTCTATACTATTCAAAAATTCCGTCGTTCAAACTCAGGTACTGCGTATAACCAACGTACTTTGGTTAAGGTTGGTGATATTGTCGAAAAAGGAGATTTTATCGCTGATGGTCCATCTATGGAAGGTGGAGAAATGGCCCTCGGTCAAAACCCTATTGTCGCATACATGACATGGGAAGGTTACAACTTCGAGGATGCTGTTATCATGAGTGAACGCCTAGTGAAAGACGATGTTTATACATCTGTTCACTTGGAAGAATTCGAATCAGAAACACGTGATACAAAGCTTGGACCTGAAGAAATCACACGTGAATTGCCAAACGTTAGTGAAGAAGCCCTTAAAAACCTTGACGAAATGGGTATTATCCGTATCGGTGCTGAGGTTAAAGAAGGTGATATTCTTGTTGGTAAGGTAACACCTAAGGGTGAAAAAGACCTTTCTGCTGAAGAACGTCTTCTCCATGCTATCTTTGGTGATAAATCTCGTGAAGTACGTGATACATCACTCCGTGTACCTCATGGTGGTGATGGTGTCGTTCGTGATGTTAAAATCTTTACACGTGCAAACGGTGATGAATTGCAATCAGGTGTTAACATGCTTGTTCGTGTTTACATCGCTCAAAAACGTAAAATCAAGGTCGGAGATAAGATGGCTGGTCGTCACGGTAACAAAGGGGTTGTTTCTCGTATTGTTCCTGTTGAAGACATGCCTTACCTTCCAGACGGTACACCAGTTGACATCATGTTGAACCCTCTTGGGGTGCCATCACGTATGAATATTGGTCAGGTTATGGAACTTCACCTTGGTATGGCTGCTCGTAACTTGGGTATC
>OCSH01001321.1_pt1 | contig 18944 bp, 12 predicted proteins | sample 1538371 | NCBI WGS metagenome assembly OCSH01 (sample SAMN04571687, study PRJEB22368) | human gut metagenome | biome: human gut; material: stool | host: Homo sapiens | place: Luxembourg | collected 2012-06-01 | reverse complement strand
TAGCACAAAGCGAAAAGGGAGCACAGCAGTTGGTAACCGGAATCTATGCCATATTTTGGGATAACTGGTGTATGGAGCAAACTTATGAAGCATGGGTGGACCAAGATCACGACCACTGTGCCGCACCGGGCTGGGTACTTAGCTCAGCCGGTAGTGGAGACATAACGGGACATTATGCATATAACACCAACAATGATCTATGGAGCGTGTTCTACCGAATGATTAACCGGGCCAATAAAGCAAAAGAATCTTTAGAAAAAAGCAATGCCTACATAGAAGAATCCGGTGTCCGACAGCTCTACGGAGAAACACTTTTCCTCAGAGCGTATGCCTATTTCCATCTAGTAAGAATGTATGGAGCAGTGCCTTTGAGACTTACAGCAGAAACAGAACTCAACTGTCCACGTTCTTCTGTTGAGGATGTCTATAAACAAGTGACAGAAGATCTGGAAACCGCCCTTGAATATATGTACTTCAATTCCGAAGGAAATGTCGGGGCGTGGGGACATGCCGACAAGACTGCCGCTGCTTTGCTTTTGGCACGCGTTTACTGCACAATGGGTTCAACCGCATTGTCCAATAATGGCACAGAAATAATTGTAGACATCAAAGGGGAGCAAAAAAGATTCAGCTGTACTGCGGTCGACGGCACTGCAAACATCAATGCTGAACAATGTTACAGCAGAGCTAAAGAGCTATGCGACATGGTAATTGCCCGGAAAGGAGTAGATTATGATTTAGCCACAGACTATCTAAGTCTGTGGGGAAGCAACAACCGCAGAAACAAAGAGTTTGTATGGGGTGCATCCGCCAATGGTGGTGATACAGATTTTCAAAACTCCTATCTGCACTATTATCATAACCCAGCTCCATACGGAGGTGCCGGTGCATGGATATACATGGCTCCCAATCTATACGAACAATACGATATAGTCGACGAGCGTATTGTCCACGGAGTATGGCACTATTACCAAACCGCTTACGGAGCTACCCAGAAATGGGTTTCTTTCCCTTCGAACTCCGATGTCTATAATGCAGAAAACCTTCCGGAGAATTTGAAGGCTTTCCGTCCCGACTTCAACAGTTCCTATCAATATGGAGTAGCCTGCCTCACCAAACACTATAATGGCGACATAGCCAATCCGTCGTTCTTCTCCGCACGGCAGGCAACAGCACAAGATCAAGATGTGATATTGATTCGGTTTGCAGAAGCTTATCTGCTTCGTGCAGAAGCGGAAGTAGAGCTGGGAAATATTCAAGCTGCAATGGAAGATGTGGATGTTATCAGGAAACGCGCTAAAGCGGAGACACTGTATGCAGGCAAAGTAACGGACAAAATGGAAGCTCGCAGTCTGGTTCTGAAAGAACGAGGACTGGAATTTTGCCAAGAGTTCAACCGAAAATTTGACTTACTACGCTGGGGATTATACCTGGATGTTATGAATGCTACACAATCCATCGTTTGTGGTAACGCAAACCGCTCCACCATTCGTTCTAAGAAAAATCTGCTCTATGCCATTCCTGCTTCTGAAGTAGCAGAAAATAAATTGCTAGGAGGGAATAATTATGGATATTAACCACTACTTAGAAAAATAAGACAAAAACATTATGAGAAAAATTTATTTAGCATTAACTTTATTATTGACCGTCCTGACCGCCATTGCTCAAGAAGTCACATACAAAGTAATTAAAGACGTACCCTATTCATCTTCAAAAGATACCTATGCACAAGAGCGCTGCAAACTGGACATCTATTATCCTGAAAATTTAAAAGATTGTCCTACCGTTATATGGTTCCACGGCGGAGGATTGACCAGTGGAAACAAATCTATTCCCGGAAAACTAAAAAATGCTGGTATGGTGGTAGTGGCAGCCAACTATCGTCTGTTACCAAACGTAACCATTGATGAGTGTCTGACTGATGCAGCTGATGCTGTAGCATGGACTTTTCGTAAAATAGAGAAATACGGCGGTTCACGAAGCAAGATTTTCATCTCCGGCCATTCGGCAGGCGGTTATCTGACTACAATGTTGGGATTAGACAAAAGTTGGTTAGCCAAACAAGGTATAGATGCCAATTCCATTGCCGGACTAATACCTTTCAGCGGACAAGCCATCAGTCATTTCTCTTATCGAAAGATGAATGGAATAGACAATTTACAACCTACGATTGATAAATATGCCCCTCTGTTCCATGTCAGAAAAGACGCCTCTCCCCTCATTCTTATCACGGGTGATCGTGAGTTAGAACTTTTCGGAAGATATGAAGAGAACGCCTATCTGTGGCGCATGATGAAATTGAGCGGGCACCAAAGCACCTGGTTATACGAGATAGACGGACATGGACATGGTCCGATGGGAGAACCTGCCTTCCATATTCTGCATCAATGGATAAAGAAACTATTGGGAGAAAAGTCTGAATATGAATAGAATTTATTACTCATAACGATAGTCCGTAGATGAAGAAAAGATTCATTGAATAAATAATTGCGATTGAAGGCCGGTTATAAGCTGGCGTACACATCCTGTTACTTTAAATATCGTGAAGGATCTCCTTAGAATAAAGGAAGGGATCCTTCACGATTTTATCTTATGCGGCAAACTAATTTAGTTCACCACTGTTTGCAAATTTTCTTTCTTGGTAAACAGAACACCGGCAGGAAGAAGAAAATGCCGATAATAGACATCACCAATCCGCCAATAGTACCCGCAGCCAACGGAAACCAGAAAGCTTCCTTATCCGTCCCCACCATAAACGGGATAAAACCCAGAATGGTGGAAACTACCGTAAGAAAAATAGGCAGTATCTTTGCATTCCATGCCTTTGTATATGCCCGGAGCATAGAAAGCCGGGGAAAGCGGCTACGGATGCTGTTATACTCATTCAGAATATAGATGCTGGCATTTACCGTAATACCACAAAGCAGCACAAACGAAGCAAAGCCTCCCTGGTCGAAATTCAAGCGGAACCAATAGAATGTAAGGAACACTCCTATATAAGATACCGGAATAACAAAGATAATAGCCAAAGGCTGTTTCAGAGAATTAAACAGAATACTCGTTGTAAAGAAGATAATGGCAATCACAACCAGCAACAATAGGTATTGCTTGTTATCTTTCTTACCCCATGACCACGATTGGCTATCCGATTCAGCAGTATACCCCATCGGAAGCAATTTATTAAACTCTTCCAAATCCCGCTTCTGTATTTTATTGCCTTGCTCGTACGAACCGATATACTCATATTGCAGACAAAGACGATATTGCTGATTCTCTTTGGCTATCTGTTGCGGCATCTGCCCCTTCTCTACCGTAGCCAATTCGGAAAGTTTATAATGCTTTCCGCCATCCACCCCGTAAGGAAAAAACTGCATAGCCCATACATCATAGTCGTGAGACTGTCGGGAAGAAAGTCGAATACTTTCCGTCACCACCGAACCCACCTGCATATTCTTGCCGAATATCGGCTGGATAGCGGAGAACAAATGCTGGGCATTAATCCCCTCCTGAGCCATACGCTCCTTATTCAGATTGAAGTAAAACTCTTGATAATCGTCTTTCCACCAGGAAAATTCCGACTTGATAAACACTTCCTTGATGCGACGGTGCGAAAGCAATACCTCCTTCAGCTTTTCGGCCCATGCATAGAGCTCGTCATAATTGTAGCCATACATCTTGATGCGATAAGAACCTGCGCTCTCACGAACATCATTACTGAAACCCTGATCTTGCAAGCCATATACATCCCAGCTACCACCTCCTAACTCAGATACTTTACCAATCAGATTCGCCTTTAACGTATAAGGGAAACCACTATGCTGATACTCTTTCTTGAAATAAATCTGAAGATTGGCCCTGCGTGCATTATAGACAGAAGCATGAAACTGCTTAATCTCCTTGAAGCCGCTAAGATAAGTTTCCACACGTTTCACCAGCGTATTCATCTGTTCCAGCGTACTTCCATTCGGTAAGTTCGCATTCGCATAGAGCACCACTTCTTCATTGCGACTAAAATAACTGCCTTCGTACACTTTCTGCACAAACAAACGAAGACTACCACCTAAAGCCTTATCCACCACAGGTTTCACTTTCTCTTTATAAGTAGAGGAGCCCAACGTCTTGTTATACCGTTCTATCCATTTGCCTTCACCCTCCAACTTCTCAGGAAGAAGGAAAACGGGCAACCCGAAACCAAGCAGGAGCAAAATGCACACCGCCACCCTCCAGCGCAGAAGAAAGCGGATGAGCAACTGATAGAAATGCGTGAAGTAAACAGTCAGCCTGCGAATACGTATATGACTCCGCACCCAGCGTTTCACGCTCTGCCTCTTGACAAGCTTTATTCTATCAATCATGGCCGGAACAAAAAAGAGAGCCACGAAAAGAGATACCGCCAGATTAATAATCACCACAGCTGCGAAGTCTTGCAGGTTCAGGCGGATTTTCTCATCCAGAAAGAAGATAATAACCAAAGCCCCCATTGTGGTCAAGGTAGCCGCCAGTACGGACATAAAAGCTTTCAGATTACGCCTGTGCAAAATGTGGTCCGTCATCACAATGGTACTGTCTATCACAAGATTCAAGGACACAGTAATCCCTGCCAATGAATACAGTTGCATCTCCAGCCCGAAAAGATAATAGAAAATAACCGCCACGGAAATGTTGATAGCCAAGCTGGTAACAATCAGCAACAGATACTTCAGATTCAACGTAATAATCCAGACGAATACCAGCAGGATCAGTACTGTCAGCCCCGTACGGAAATAAATTTTATTCAGTTCCTCGCGAATATACTCCGTGGCATCATAACTGGTATGCACCTCGTAGCCGGGCGGCAAAGTCAGACGTATTGCTTCCATTTCCCGCATCACTTCATTGCTCAGTTGCAATTGGTTAGCAGTCTCTACGGCCGTGACAGACATATAAATGGAATTCAGACCATTGATACGGTAATAGCTTTGGGGAGCTTCTTCCATACGCGCTACAGTCACCAACTCGTCCAAGCGGATAATCTTACCGTCCGAAGCAGTCACCGTGATGTCCGAAGGAATAAATTGCCCGCTGACTCCATCCGGTATCAAGACCAGACGTATCCACTGCTTACCACCGGCCGTATCCATGTTGTGTGTTCCCAGAAACTCTTTATTATAATGTAACTGGATGGCACGTTGAATATCAGAAATGCTGATTCCCAGCGTCCGCAATTGTTCACTGTCGTATTCCAACCGCCATTCCATCGGGGTAGCACCACTTAAATCTATCTTATAAATGCCTTGCAACTTAGCCAGACGCGGCTTGATATGTTCTTCTGCATACTGCTGTATCAGTATAGGCGTGGACGGTGCATTCAGTGTGAATGATAAAAACGGACGGGCTGTATTCGCATCGGGCACCTTCATGTCAATATACGGATAACTGACTCCGGAAGGCAGTTGCGACCATGTCTGCCGGATAATAGTAGAAGCCTCAAAACGTACCGCATCCACATCAGCGTGTTTATCCAGATCTACCGTAATGGAACCGTAGCCATTGCTTGAAGTAGAGTACATTCCCTTTACCCCTTTGATGCGGGCCAGCATGGACTCCAGTTTGCTTGTCGCCTCCATCTCTACCACCCGCGACGAAGTGCCCGGCATGCTAAAGCGCACCGTAAAGCCCGGCAATGTGCGCGACGGATTCAGCTTGACCGGAAGCATCGGAACCAAGGCCAAACCCACCAGTGCCAGACAGACAAAGGTGACGATGAGGGTAAAAGGGGAAAGGCGATTCATAGTGATTGACTATTAGTGATTAGTGACTATAATCGAATTTGTCAGAAAGAGAGAAGCCGCTGGCAAAATCGTGCAGGGTCAGCTTGCGGATTTTATAATAGTTCAGCCAATAGTTTTTCAGGGCTGAGATATAGTTGCGCTGGGCTTCTTGCTGACGGTTCAATGACAAGGTAAGGCTACTGATATCCGCCTTACCGATGATGAAGCGTTGGCGGGTTTCATTGTATGCCAGGATGGAAAGGTCGAGGGCTTCTTCGGCACTTGTCACCAAGTCTTGCTGGACATTGAAATCACTTACGGTCATAATGACTTCTTCTTCAATGCTGATTTCGTTCTGACGGGAAGAGGTTTTTACTACATTCAGATTGTTACGGGCCATATTATATTTTCCCTTACGCACTCCCCAGTCCACTAAAGGAATGGAGACGCTGACAGATACCATTTCCTGCTGCATAGGACGGTTGTAGGCTTCGCCAAATTTCTCCGCCACCTGGTTGAAACCGACACTGGCGTTGATACTGGCGTTGAAGCGGGATTCTTTCTTGGTTTTGTCTACATTCCGTTCTGCTTCCAATATGTCCTGGCGTAATCCAAGGAAGTTCGGATTGTTGGAACGGGCGGCATCCAAGGCAGCATCTACAGGGATGTTTAGTTCTCCGGGACGACTGGGAAGAACAAGCCGTATCTCTGTATTCTTTTCCAGATTGAGGAAAGAAGCCAGCGAGAACATGGCACGTTTCAATGAACTTTCAGCATTCTGCAAAGTGTTACGGGCATTCACCACGTCCAGCTTCAGCGTCAGAAGATCGGCACGACTGATAGAGGCTATCTTCAGACGTTGCATACCAATACGATAAAGTGTATCGGAAGAAACGACATTCTCCTTTGCCAAGTCATACTCAGCCTGCGCCATGGCAAGTGCAAAGAAATAGGTAGTGGCCTGCTCGGATACCTGCTCAGCATTGTAGATATATTCTTTCTTTACTTTCTCGTATTTCAACGGTTCAATCTTTCGTTCCCAGCGGAAAGGATTATAACCTACCAGACTTTGCGAATAACCTAAACGAACGGGAACACTGGTATACTGCGTGTAGGGATTGGAACCGAAACTACGCATATAGCCCAACTCGGTATCCAGATAAAAAGTACCACCCGTCAGGTCAAAGTTTTGCCTGACTGCCAAGTTGCCATAGGCATAGAAAGACTGTTGGCTACGGTAAATATCCAAATCCTGTTCGGAGTCATAACGCTTCGTAATGTCACGGTTATACTGTGCAGGAGTCATATTCAGCGTCAGGCTCGGCAAGCGATTTGCCTTATAGGTACGATATTCCCAATAGCCTGAAAGATACATATTTTTAGTACGGAAAGCTTCCAGCGAACTGTCGTTCGCCATCTTAATCGTCTGCTGCAAGTCCAGCGTAACCTGCTGTTGCTGCGCGACGGACGGAAACGCCTGAGAAAGTCCTAAAAGAATAATTAAACCAAGTTTCTTCATTATATCAAGCTTTTTTATCCCGGTAAATAAACCAATATATCAACGGAATGATGAACAGACTGACCAATGTGCCGATGAACATCGCCCCAATCATGGCAATGGAAAGCGGCTTCTGCAATTCCGATCCCATATCGAAAGAGAACAATAACGGTACCATGGCAAAAATAGTAGTGAGCGAAGTCATGATGATGGGACGCAGCCTGCGCCGTCCCGCCTCATGGATAGCTTCCAGAAGCGGCATCCCCGTCTTACGTAATTCATTAATCGCATCCAGTTTCAGGATGGAGTCATTGATGATAATACCACACGTAACGATCAGACCGATGGCAGACATCAGATTCAGCGTATGTCCGCATATCCACAACAGTACCAAGGCAAATGCTACGTCTATCGGTATCTCCAACAACACTACAAGCGGTTGCACAAAACTCTCGAACTGTGCCGCCAGAATGAAGTACATCAACAGAATGGAAATAAACAGAATAACCACCAGTTCATCCAGCATCTTCCGGTTAGAGAAGAAACTTCCTGAAAAAGCGGTATCCCAGTCACCGGTAGCATCCACCACTTCCTTCACTTGCTCCATAAGCGGTTCCGCCTCTTTTACTTCATAAAAACGGAACGGCACATATTCTCCGTTACGTCCTGCGGTAATCGCTTTCAGATCTTCCGCCGGCGCCACTGATACCAGCTCACGCAAAGGCAGATATTCAACACCATATTGATCCGCCCGTGTCGGAACGAGTGTTTCCTGTAAGATACTGTTTACCGTTTGTTCCTCTCCCACAATGCTGATAGGCAGATATTGCTGGTAAGAATGAAGAGTAGCTATGCTGTTTTCTTTGAAAGCTGTTTTCAGTATGCGATACAACTCGTCATACGAAACATTATAAAGTAGCAATTTTTCTTTATTGATACGAATATTCAGTTGATTTTCAAAGGCAATACCCGTGGGAGCATATCCTGTACGGGTAGCAAACTCAGCTTCCAGATTACGTAATTCATCCGCTGTCGGCACTTTTTCCTTGTTGCGGGAATAGAGTTCAGCCACAACATCGGCTTCTCCCGTCACAAACAGTTTCTCAAATACCGTCTCGGGTGGCGAAAAAGAAATCACGGCCAACGGATACTCCGTTTTGAGGGTACGGTAAACCTTTTCCTGCAAAGGGACTATCTCAGAGGGATTCTTTGTCTTGAAATAAAGTTCTGCTTCCGAAGAAGAAAGAGCCTGCTCCCGGTTCAGGAGATAGTCTTGTTGTCCGACGGCGGCAGTCTGTTCGATAGTCTCTGTCTTAAACAACTCAAATAAATTGTCTACCCTGCGACGATTCTCGTCCACATGGATATTCTCATTCCATTCCACACGGGCTATCAGCTCATTCTGATCTATTTCCGGCATACGCTCTTTTCCTATGAAATAGAACATGAATACACACAATGGCACGGAAACTATGCAGAACAATACGCTTGCCGTTTTATGAGCAAATATAAAATCAATCCCGGCATCATAGAAACGATCAAGTGTATGATCCTTTATAGGATTATTGATTCGGATACGCGAGAACCATGATTTGCGCAGTCCCGTCCGGTAAACCAGCATATAGAGCACCGGCAGCAACATGATACCCGTGAAGTAAGAAACCATCAATCCAACGGTTACCGAGAAAGCCTGATCGTAGAAAATGGCTCCGGCAATACCACTCATAAAAATCAGTGGTACAAACACCGCAATGGTAGTCAACGAGGAACTGAGCATCGGAGTAACCACCTCACTGGTACCCGTAATACAGGCACGTTTCAACGAGTATCCTCTTTCCCGATATTGAGAAATATTTTCAGTTACGATGATGGAACTGTCAATCATCATACCCAGTGCAAGAATCAATCCGGACAGGGATATGATGTTCAGTGACATCTTGAACAAATAGAAAAAGAGAAAACAGATCACAATGGAAACGACCATACTCAGTCCGATGATGAAAGGAGATTTGACATCCCCCAGAAAGAGTACGGCTACGATACAGATAAATAGAAAGCCCAACGAAAGGTTTTGTTGCAAGTTGGAGATAGTATAATCCAAAAGCTCTGTCTGGTTTCGGCTAACGCTGAATTCAATGTCAGGATATACACTCTGAAAATAATTCATGGTGCCGCCAATGGCTTGCTTCATGTCATCCATATTCTCGTCCGCCTGCTTGATAATGGCCAATGTCACTGCCCGTTTACCATTGCTCATGGATACGCCTTTTTCCCTGACGGGAACAATACCTATCCGGCAGAACTCTTCCAGACGGATGATGCGTCCGTTTTTGTTAATAAGAATATTCTTCACATCTTCTTCCGTACGCAACAGAGTGGAAAACTTGATATTGTATTCATAATATCCATCACGTACGGTCATACTTCCCGGTTCCACATTATTTTGGGCAAGAGCAGATTCTACATCCTGTATGGAAAGTCCCAGTACGGCAAGCTTATTTTCATCGGGAACAATCTGCAACTGGCGCTCCACCAATCCTGTGATATCCACCATGGCTACCTCTGTCAGCTGCTCGATACGCCGCTTGATAACGCTTTCGGCAAATTCACACAGATCGAGGAAAGCACGTTCGTCCGTTTGTCCGTAAGCGCTGTCATTCTTCAGGGTGAGGCTGAGATAGAATACCGGAATATCGGTAGCACTTGCTTTTACTACTTTAGGACGGTCTGTATCCTTAGGCAGGTAGTTCATGGCGGCGTCAATCTTCTCATTCACTTCGATAAAAGCAAGATCCGTATTGGTGCCGAAGTCGAAATTCAGCCGGATAAGACCTGCCCCATCATGCGCCTCGCTATCCATATCTTTCAGACGAGCCACCTGGATAAGTTGTTGGCGCAATGGTTTCACCACCGTATTCTCCAACTCACGCGCAGAAGTATTCTGTGCCGAGATTTGTACTGTAATCTCCGGGATGGCAATATCCGGCAGCAGAGATACCGGCAACGTGAAATACGTTACCATACCGACAATAAAACATGCGGTAAACGCCATCAATACGGCAATGGGCCGCTGTATCAAGAACTTAACCACCCCTTTTATTTTTTATTTTCAATAACTTTCACCGGTGCCTCATGAGCCAGGTTCACATTGCCTGTCACAATCACCACATCTCCTTCTTGCACTTCATCTTCCACAATCGTGTATTCATCGGAATTTTCCAGTACGGTCTGCACATAGTTCCATTTCGCTTTATTATCTTTCAGTGTAAAAATCACCTGCTTACCGGAACGCAACACCACTGAACTCTTCGGAACAACCAACTGTTCACCTAGCGAACGATGTACATTAACCCGTATGTTCATGCCATTAAAGAGCTTGCCCTGTCCGTTGACAACGGCCTTCACTTTCACCATGCCTTTATCGTCCACCAGCGGATTGATTTCGGAGATACGTCCTTCGTATTTGGCAGAAGGATCTGCATAAGGGGTAACAACCACTTTATCGCCACCTTTAATAAGGGGGAGTTCACTCTCCAATACAGTAAAGTCAGCTTCCATGCCCTGTGAACCGATAATTGTACAGAAAGCATCTGAACTGCTGGGAGCATTATAGGGTTTGGAAAAGAGATTAGCCACCACCCCGTCAAAAGGAGCAATCAGAGTGGCATGTTCTTCTTCATATTTAGCCAGTTCATATTGAGAAAGGGTCTGATCATAGCCGCTTTTCACCCGTGCCAGTTGCATGATATCATCGGGTACATTGGCAGTATCATCCGCTGCATACCCCTGCCCTATCAATACATCCTGCAATTCCAACTTAGCTTTCTCCAAAGCATCTTTGGACTGTGCGGTCTTATTTTTTAAACGAAATTTATCCAGCTCTGCCAGTTTTTGTCCTTTGTGTACCCGGTCACCGTTCTTCACATAAATCTGCGCCACGATACCCGAACTTTCAAAACGCAAATCTGCCATTCCTCCGGCCACTATCTTGCCATTACTTACCAACTCGTGATTGAATATCTGCCGCTTCAAAGGCAACACGGTCACTTCATTCTTCTCATCCGGCAATACGGTAGCTACTCCTTCATCGGCGGCTTCTTCTTTTTTCGCACCGGAACATGCTGCCAACGCAAATAGTGCCAGACAGATCAAAAACCGGTAGTTCTGTGTCTTTATCATTCTATATTAGTTTTTCCGTTTACACTTAGTGTATGCAAAAATAGTCGTTTTCCCTTTACGAGCCGCCATATATATATGGACAAAACGAGACTGGATACAAACTGTTATTTTTCTAATTATCAAACAAGTATATTCTTGTCCATTCCCAAACAGGTGGACAAGAACATACCTCCTTCCTTATTTAGGGACTGTAATAATCACTACCGGATTAGAATCATCCGTCAATTCTTTCAGTGCCGAAAGTTTTTCATTTTCTGCCGCTTCAGGATTTTCTTCCAACCAGGTCATCACTTCTCCGGCATCAATAATCATTCCATATTCTCCCTGTGCACTGCATGCCTTGGGATGGAAAGCCATAAAGCCGGTCAGGTCATCTTTTATACCTTCCTTTTCGGCATACATCCGGGTAGTATTTGCCTTCCGGTCGTAGATTCCGTTAAACGTTTCCGGTTCATCTGTATAAAGTCCCCGGATACACTGAAAGAAAACAGTATGATCCGTCTCAAAAATACATCCCACCAACAAACGTTTTTCATTATCTTTGGATTCAGTACGTGCCTCGGCGCCCCAATGCCATTTACCGGTGGAGAATGCGATATAAGGTGTCAGCTCATTTCCACTCACTGTATAAATGGTATCATTGAAATTCTCTTTGTAACGTATCTTATTATCACTCTTCCACAGGAAAGGAATACCCGCTACACTTGCCGAGGCATCTCCACTTTTAAATGTAGTCAGAATAATACCTGCATTTCCCTGCTTTTTGACGCTGATACTGTTTATGTCATCTACTCCTCTATTAGGCAAAACCGGAAGTAGACTGGGCACCGTATCTATCTGTTCTCCCGCTTCATTAAATAACAGCAAAGCGCGCCCGTTATCACCTACAATATTACCGTAACGACCTATTATCACGGAATCCGTAAAACTGAAATCACTCGGTGAATCCGGAGGGGTAGGTATCGTTACACCACCCCGGTAATTACCTTGCAAATCATATTTCTGTAACTTACCGGGTCTGCGCATAAAATAAAGCAGACCGTTTACATCATTATAAGTAGGCGCCGCAGTTGAATAAGCTTCCGGATCATCGCCCAAATGTCCCACTTTGCTTAAAAACTTACCGCTCTCTTTATCAAAGACAAAACAGGTTTGACGTGAAAAGACAACAATCTCTTTATCCAGCAATAGAATATTCGGACTTCCACCTACCAGACACGAATCGGTTGTTTCTAATGGAACATAGCGTACATCGCTTCCGAAAGTTTCAATTCGGCAGGCTTTTCCATAGCTCCCGCCACATCAATAGAACATAGTTCATCGTCAGCCGACGATTGCGGAGTACCGGTACAAGCCGACACCAGGCAAACCAGACCTACTGCATACAACCATTCTTTTTTCATAACTTCTTGTGTGTTTTTAGATTTAATATTCATAACATCTCCGCAAATAAACTAATATTTTTAGTTTTAGAACTATATTTTATCGTTAAAGAAGTAAAAAGGGGTATTTAAAGACGCGACTTTATATATAATAGAAAGCTAACCATCATTCAATTCTTCGAAATATTCTATTCCAACTAATCCTATTCGTCACTTCATCTTTCGAGAACCAAATCATCTGTCCTACACCCAAAATAAAATCATCTGGTAATATCCCCCAACCACGTGAATCATACGAATGGTTAAAATTGTCACCACGCATAAAGTAATACTTATGATTGAAACGAAAGCTTTCCAGCAAAGAGTCCTCCAAATAGACTTGCCCCATTTTCAAGCTCATCTTTTTCCCCGTTTCATATTCTATACACTTATAATAATGTTCATAATTGCACGAATCAATACGCAATACATCTCCAATCTTAGGTAAATACACCTCTCGCATACCTGTAGCTTCGCACCATCGACAAGTATCACCTGGAACTCCTACACAACGTTTACAATAAAATGTATTCATACTGATTATCATCTTTTCTTTATCTTCAGCATAAGGAAAATTAAAAACAACTACATCATTCCTCTGTACTTCACGTTGTCCCTTCAATCTATGCACTAGCAGCCTTCCTGAATCCGAATTCATTATTCTACGCCCTGGTATTTGCATAGAAACAATAATATAATCTCCTCCCAATAAAGTTGGCGCCATAGAATACGTGGGAATGAAACAAGATACAATCCAGTAAAACCTAATAAATAGATAAACTTGAAATATAACAAATAAGCTTAAAGCCATATACATCAATTTCTTTCCTATTCGCTTCATTTTCCGTACTTCCATTGCAGACAACGATTACTCAATAAGGTTATTTTTATTAATTAGATAAATTCAATCCATGTTCTTTTAAAATCACTTTAACTTCCCCTCTCATCTCTTCAATGGCTTTTGAATAAACTTTCGGACGTTTAGTTAATACGATTTTTGCCATTTGTTTCAGTTTATCCGGTTGATAAAATTCGGGCTGCGCATAAAGCAGAAACAGCCGATAATATGAATAAATTCTATTAGGTAACAGATAAATAGCATCATAATAATATTTCTCTGCCTGTTCATAGTTTTGTTGTTGTTGGCTATTACCCCCCAAAGCATTATAGCACTGATAATTACATCTCAACAACATAGAGCGTCTTAATAATTCATTCGATTCAAGATATTTTTTCTGTTGAGATAAGCACAAACCATATTCATATACGAAATCGGCATTATGCTTCAAATCAGGATAGAGCATAGCATATCCCTTCTCCGCAACTTCCAATGCATCGGTTGACCTTAGATAACGGCATTTGTCCAATTTTTCTATCACGCCTTTGGGTGCATCCTGCAAAAAGAGCAAAAAGATAGAAGCAGCTACCAAAAATACCAAAACACAGTGCCCATATACATTATTCCCAACGCCAATAGTCCTTTTAGTGCTCAAGCTTGCCACTATAATAACTGCAACAACACAAAAGGCCGGATATTGGAAAGGATAAGAAGAAAATGCGAATATCAATAATGAAATAAGCCCGCCACATAATCCATAATCTCGTCTCTTAATTCCACCACTCAGCGCATATGCCACAATCACCACAACCCCGAATAGCAAAAGGCATCCTCTTTCTACCAGAATCTGCAAATACTCATTGAAAGCATATTCAGGATTTCCCGCTACTCTTTCTTCTGTTGCCGTGTATTTGCCCGAACGAAATCTATCAGTCTGTTCTTGGGCATAAGCAACCGGAAACATACAACTTCTGTACCCGAAAACCGGCTTTTTCCATATAGCACAAACCGTATTTTTCCAAATAAACAAACGCCCATATGCAGAATCTTTTTTCAGATTAAACATTAGGTAACTTCCTACTGCTATTCCAACAACACCCACTACAAGACAAAGAACAGACAACTTTCTTTTCAAATACCAATACTTTATCCAATTATTTTGCCAAAATAGAACAATAACAGAAGAGACTATTGCTCCAATCCATGCCGATCTGCTCATCCCGGCAGGTAGTATGCACAACAAGACTGCTAAAAAGAATAATGCAACATATCGTTTCATGCATTTAGTTGATAGAAACAGATAAAGAGATACGGGTACCATTATAGCGATGTAGCCGGAATAAGGACCCGGATTAAAAAAAGAACCTGTTATATCAAATTTGCTGTGATTAGACTCACAGAAACCATACAATTGCAGGATTCCCCATACTGACTGAATTATACCGGTACTCAACAATACCCAAGAAATTTTCTCCACAGAAATGAGATTGCATTCAAGCAACATTCTGATTGAAAACCAAAGGATACAGAGCTCCCCAAAAAGGAAAAGCTTCCAGTTTGCCAATTGGAGATCAAAATCATATCTTAAAAACCAATAGCCCAATAGGATAATAACCAACAAGTCGGCAACAACAAACTGAAAGCATTTTTTCCTTCTAATAAAGAATTTCAGGAAACTTAATACTACTGTCAGACAAAGAATAGCCCAAGATAAAGGATATATGAAGAAAGATAAATCGTGAGTTGAGAATGATATAAATGTAGTGTTAATCACTCCCAATAACAGCAGACTTATCCCTATTGAACATATCATTTTCCCAATGGACAATATCTTTATTTGTCGAAATACTTTTTCCATATAATTCGGTAATATAAATCAGAGAGATCAGGTAATTCTTTCATTGGAATAAATAAATCTTTCATTCGCATATCTTCTCCAATTACAAAAAAGAAAGGTACATTTTCTTTTTCCAAAATATAATGAAACACTGTATCTTCTGTCAAATAAACAGGAAGACTTAGCGACAAGCTATTTACCAATGCCTGTAATTCTCTACGATTAGAGTTATCTGCTATTATAATTAGTTTATCCTTCGCTAGCTTTCCCATTAGTTTCCTAACAGATGAAAAACTATGTTGAATGCATGAGCTACAATTGGTTGATGAAAATTTAAAAACAACCTTATCCTCTCCATTCAACAAAGCGGACAATTTGATAGCGTTTCTATCTTTGTCTAACAATGTCATATCTGGCAACTGGGATTCCGAATATACATAATGCATCTTCATATTTCCAGATAACAATGTAAGCATTTGCTTTTGGACTTCCAGGGTTTCAGATTGTTTCGCTATTTGAACATCCTTATGCATAGCATCACGTATAGAGTAAATAAGTCCTACGCTCAATAATCCTATCAATATTACTAAAAGAAATGTCATTCTTTTCATTGTAAATCCATCATTTCAACTCAAATTTAACGATAATCGGATTGTCATCTAATTCCACTTGCTTTCCGAAAGCTTTGGATTCGATAAATCGTCCCGGAGATATACAACTGTACACAGCATTCTTATAAGTCGTCAACGGAATAAAAACAGCCATATCATCCATATCATTTACCACTGCATTTTGTTTATATCCTACTGCTTCCATATAGGTATCCGATTCCTTATGGTTAATAATTCCCACATAATAATAATCTCTCCAGCTATATCTCAAGAAGGAATAAGAGGGAGTCTCAAGAAACATATACATACAAGGGATTTCTTTCATCAGTTTATCACCCTGATACGCGTCAATTTTTTCTGTTTTCAACCTTTCTACATATTCCTTTTGAGTCTTCTCCAATTCCTCTCCAAACCGCATGGTATATTTCCTCTTCAAAATTGAAGGTGACAAAGCTTGATAAACAGTATCATTCAAAGAGAACACCAGATTACCATTACTTATGAAATTGAAATCAGATCCAACTATTCCTGTCGTACAGATGCGAGAATCATAATATAAATCGGGACTCGTCTGTCCAGTATTAATATTAACAAACAACAGATTGGGGTATGAATTGTCTTTTAGATACGCTTTGTTAGTTGTATAACCACTGCAAAAAGCCACCCATGAATCGTCCAACACATAGAAAGTAGTAGCCCAATAGTCTTCTTTCACTTCCTGTTCCAAATGTCCATTAGCAGAATAAACAAACAATTTTCCCATTGAACAATCCCATAAATACACCCTATCCTTATACACATTAACATCGGTTATTTCTACATATTGCCCTGGTGCGACGCCCCTTTCACCGATTTTCCGAACAAATTTTCCTAATTTATCGAAACATAGTACAGAACTTGTTTTCTGTTTATCAACCACATAATAATAATCATTCGTCGCCACAATCTTGTCAACAAAACCTATCAAACATTCGTCTTTTGTTTCAAGAGGAATATACGAAATTGAATCCACAAATGAAGACATCCTTATTTCATGATTGCTACTTCGCAAAGGAACATCAATTACTTTCAAGTTCTGACCATCCCTTTCTACCGAAGTTGAACATCCGACCAATATCACTAATAACAACAGTAAATATTTTCGCATAGCTAAATTACTAAAATACATTTCTTCATTCTATTTTCATTTCTGTTATCATTATTATAGGATTATCATCACCAGATACTTTTTCTTTCAAATCAGCAAGTTCTGAAACCTTTGGTTCCACACTGCTTAAGTTATAAGATTCAATGATAGTGTACAAATCATGTCCTTTGATTGCAATAGGATTAATATAGAAACCACTATCTATATCATTTTTGATAGGGAAACGCTCCATAGCATATCCACCTATATAATTTTGACTTTGAAAATTATAAAATCCCACTCCTATTTTCATTTCAGATAGATTATTATACAAAATACAAAAAAAATCATCACTACATAAGACAGTAAGTAAATTAGGAAAATTTGTTTTTCTATTTTGAAAAATCTCCTCAATGGTCACCTCTTCTTCTTTTAACATCTCTACATAACGCTCTCTTTTCTTACAAAAGTCTTCTCCCCAATTCACATAAATTTTTTGTTGAATGCCTAAAGAGTCTATTAAATAAATGTTAGGATCTAAAGGATAAGCTAAAGAAGCACCATTGGCAGCTTTATACATAGACTGATTAGCATGGACTATTTCTTGAGGACTGATTCTGCTATCTGCAGATAACAATATTTGCTTATCACCTGTTCTCAGGTCATATAATATCAAAATAGGTACCTGACCATCCTGCTCCTTTCTTTCCATATAATCACAATAACATGCCATTTTGTTACTACCAACATAAACAATATCTTTCACCGAAAAATCAACACTTATTTTGTCTAAATATTCACCTCTCATATCATAAACCAATATATTTCCAGTACCCATATCAGCAATAAAAACGCGTTCCTCTTCTTCATCTACAGCTACACTGGTAATCGTCACATATTCTCCGGGAGCCACCCCCACACGAGAAATACGAGTAATGAAACGCCCTGTAGCATCAAACAAAAGGACTTGTTTAGATGCTGAATTATCAACGACCAAATACTTATTTTTTAAGGGTATCAATTGACTAACAGTACCAATCAGATTATCAGAAGTAGTTTCCAGCTTTACATAGCGTATATTCTTTACCAACTCAGACATTTTTAGCACCTTCTCGCCTGACTGAGCAATATATATTTCATCAGTCTGCACTCTACGAGACTGAGTATTCGTACAAGCACTTATAATTATAAGTAACAAGTATAACAAACAAGCATTCTTTTTCATATTACAAATTGTTTGATCTTAAGCAGATGAAACTACAGACAGTAGTCCCATCTGCAAAAGAGCAGAAATATCAACTATTTTTTATCATAGACAAACGGTCTGTTCAGCAGGATTGCAACAAACCTTTATAGCAAATTCAGGTTTAGAACATCCTTTATATGTACGCACCATATTGGGGCAATTCATAATTATTAACATACTATAGGGAATGTAGGTTGGATTACCTCCACATCCCCATTCTGTTTCACCGCCGCCACCTTCATTACCATCTGACAAAGCCATAAGATTTGCCAGATACAAATTACCAGTAGAAGCACTCGTCCTTAAGTTAAGAACATTAACGGAAGCTACAGCCACAATGGCAACCATAGCCAAAACATAAAACACTTTTCTTTTCATGTTCATACATTTTTAATTAATAATTAATTGATTTATATTGCATTTCCATACAATTTCAAG
>OCSH01001320.1_pt1 | contig 18946 bp, 16 predicted proteins | sample 1538371 | NCBI WGS metagenome assembly OCSH01 (sample SAMN04571687, study PRJEB22368) | human gut metagenome | biome: human gut; material: stool | host: Homo sapiens | place: Luxembourg | collected 2012-06-01 | reverse complement strand
AGTCCCTTGCGGCGTAGTTCTTATTTAAGCCGTCCAAGTTTTGGGGTGCAGTTCACCTAGCCGGATGTACGGGTTTTCCAGGTGCGGCAGATCGGCCTGAAAGAGGAGGGCATAGACCTTGAGGTCATGCCCGACGATTGAAGGCCGAGGTGCCGTGCCTGGGAAAGCCGCCTAGGTCAGTTTCACTATAGGAGCGAAGCCCTTCATAAGCTTTTTGGTCTGGCCGGTCTTTTCGAATTGAACCTCGATCATGTCTCCGGCGACCGAGATCACGGTACCCGTACCAAAGGTCTTGTGGCTCACGGTATCGCCCGCGGCAAAGTCCTGCGATGCGCTGGCGCGATCGACCTTGCGCTCCACCGTCGGCGACACCTTGGACGACGGCTTTTTGGCTCGCGCCGCGCCCGAACCAAAGGTCGAGGCAACACGGCCGGCATCGGGCGAGACCCCACGATGGCGTTCGGTCCCGTAGCTGCTGCCGCCAAAGAAATCGTCAAAGCTCGATCCGCCGCGCGAACCGGAACCGCCGGTCGAGCGCGTATGCGAGCCGAACACCTTGCCGCCATACATATCCGAGCCCATGCCCGAGCCAAAGATGCCGTGACGGTCGCCGCGCTTCTCCCAGCCCGTGCCTTCAAAGCCGGCAGAACCGATACCGCTAAACTCGATATCCTCAAACGGAATCTCGTTGAGGAAGCGCGAACGCGGGTTGGCAGAGGTCGAGCCGTAGGTGCGACGCGTGGCCGCATAGGTCAAGAACAGGCGCTTACGGGCGCGCGTGATGGCGACGTAGGCCAGGCGACGCTCCTCCTCGAGCTTACCCGGGTCATCGCTGCCGCCAAAGTCGTGCACGTGCGGGAAGATACCCTCCTCCATGCCGGCCACGAACACCGCCGGGAACTCCAGGCCCTTGGCGGAGTGGATGGTCATCATGGTAATGGCATGCGTCTCACCGGCTAGGGAATCCAAGTCGGAGCGCAGGGCCAGCCACTCCATGAGTGCCGGCAGCGCCTTACAGGTGAGCGGACCGTAGGTGCGCTCGATCTCGTCAGCATGCACGGCACCCGCCGGCATCTCCGTCGACGCGGCATATGCGTTGCCCGCGATGGCGGCGGCCAGAGCATCCTGCGGCGAGAGCGCCGGGGCGGCTAGGCTATCGAGCGGATTGGAACCTGCGGCATCGCGCGCGCCGACCAGCGCCTCAAACGAGGACGCGGGCGCGGACGGTCCCGGCTCGGGCGCAGGCGCGCTCACCACAACGGGCTCGGGCTCAGCGTCGGCAGGCACATCGGCAACGCCAGCCGCGCGCAGCTCTTCCAAGCTCTCAAGCGTACCCTCGATATCCTCGTGTGTCTCTTCAAATTCGGCCGCAACGCCCAGGAATTCCTGGATGTTCTCGGCGCGGCTCTCGGACTCCATGGTGCCCTCGGCGCGGAATGCCTGCAGCAGGCCCGTCTTGTCGACAATCATCTCGACGACGTCCTTGAGCTCGCCATCCATGCGACGGCCCTCGCGCACCAGCGACACAAAGCTCGACAGGCCATTGCGCACCTTGGCGCTAAACATGCCGGTTTCGGCGCACGCGATCTCACAAGCCTGGAAGAACGAGCAACGGTTGTCGCGCGCCAGCTGTTCGATCTTTTGGATCGAGGTGGAACCGATGCCGCGGCGCGGTGTGTTGATGACGCGCTTGACGCTCATCTCGTCGGCCGGGTTCACGATCATCTTGAGGTAAGCCATGACGTCGCGGATCTCGGCGCGGTCGAAGAATCGCGTGCCACCCACGATCTTGTAGGGCACGCCCGCACGCAGGAACATATCTTCGAGAATACGCGACTGGGCGTTGGTGCGATAGAACACGGCGATATCGTCGTAGCTCATGCCCTTGGAGTGCAGCTTCTCGATCTCGCCGGCAATCCAGCGGCCCTCGTCGCGCTCGTCGCTCGCCTGGAAGGCCTGGATCTTCTCGCCATCGCCCTCGGCCGTAAACAGGCGCTTGTCCTTGCGCTGCGAGTTGTGACGCACCACGGCGTTGGCGGCACTCAGGATATGACCCGTGGAGCGGTAGTTCTGCTCCAGCTTAACGGTCTTGCAGTCTTTAAAGTCCTTCTCAAAGTCCAGGATATTGGTGATGTCGGCACCACGCCAGCTATAAATGGACTGGTCGTCGTCGCCCACGACCATGAGGTTTTGGTACTTGGCGGCCAGCAGGTTGGCGATCTCGTACTGGACGTGGTTGGTGTCCTGATACTCGTCGACGCTAATGTAGCGGAAGCGCTCTTGGTACTTATCGAGCACCTCGGGGCGGGTGCGCAGCAGCTCGAGCGTGCGCACGAGCAGGTCATCAAAGTCCATCGCATTGGCAGCGCGTAGGCGGCGCTCCAGCTCCAAGTAGACCTGCGCGGCCTTTTTGTCGTTGGGGCTATCGGCACTCTTGAGCATGTCCTCGGGGCCGATCATGGCGTTTTTGGCCGAGCTGATCTTGCTGCGGATCATGTTGATGGGGAACTGCTTTTGCTCAATGCCGAGCGCCTGCATAATGTCACGCACCATGCGCTTTGAGTCATCGTCGTCGTAGATGGTGAACTGACCGGTGTAGCCCAGCAGGTCGGCGTCCTCGCGCAGCATGCGCACACACATGGCATGGAAGGTGCACACCCACATGCCGCGGGTACCGCTGGGAATGAGCGCCGCCAAACGCTCGCGCATCTCGGCCGCGGCCTTGTTGGTAAACGTAATGGCAAGAACCTGCCAAGGCTTAACGCCCAGGTCGCCGAGCATATGTGCGATGCGGAAGGTCAGGACGCGGGTCTTGCCCGAGCCGGCGCCGGCGAGCACCAGCAACGGGCCCTCGGTGGTCAGAACCGCCTCGCGCTGGGCGGGATTCAGGCTGTCGATGTCGACGAGCGGCTTGGCGGGTTTGGGTGCCGGCGCAGGAGCGTCGTAGATGTCGAGCGGGACGAGCTCGGGCTCCGGCGCTACAGGGGCGGTGTATGCATCGAGCGGCACGGGTTCCGGCGCGGGCGGCACGGGTACCGTGGCGTTCTTTTCCCAGGGCAAGGGCTGGGTCATGGGCGACTCCTCATCTGACGGACGGCGCGCCTGCGGGCGGCGCCATAGTTTGAGCCGTACCAGTATACCGAGCCGCGCGGACACCGACGCAAATCACACCACGACTCCGTGCGCCACCGTCAGGCCCACCCCAGCGGATTAGGCGCAATGGGGTCAGGTTAGCCTGCACCACGTTGGTGCAAAGAAACCTGACCCCGATGCACCAATCACGGAGCCACCAATGTCATGGCAACGGCAGCGAGCGGCGGCCAAGGCGAACAAATTGACATGAAAAGAGGGCGGCATAGACCTTTTGGTCATGCCGCCCTCTTTGAATGACAAGTTGTCGCCTTGGCCGCCGCGCAGCGTCAACCAAGTTAGAGGCCGAGCATAGGCTCCAGTACAAAGAAGTACGCGAGCACCACGATGCCCAGGATGATGCGGTAGACGCCGAAGCACTTGAAGTCGTGACGGCGGACGAAGCCCATAAGCCACTTGATGGCGATAAGCGACACCACAAAGGCGACGACGCAGCCCACGCCCAGGATGGCGATCTCGTTGGTGCCGAAGGTACCGCCCTTAATAAAGTACTTGACCAGCTTGAGCGCGCTCGCGCCAAACATGACGGGAATGGCCAGGAAGAACGTGAACTTAGACGCCACCGAGCGCGTGCAACCCAGCAGCAGGCCGCCGATGATGGTGGAACCGGAGCGCGACGTGCCCGGCACCAGCGAGAGCACCTGGAAGCAACCGATACCCAGCGCGGTCTTCCAGCTCAGATCCTCGAGCGTGGCGATGGAGCCAAAGTCCAAATTCTCGTCATCGTCCTCATCCTCAGCGGTAGCCGCGGCGGGCGCCGCAAAGTGCGCACCGGCGGGACGTCCGCCCGCCACCACAGCACGCGAACCAAACGAACCGGCAACGGCCATTTCCTCGCGCTTGTTCGCGCGCCAGTTCTCAATCACGATAAACAGCACGCCGTACACAATGAGCGCCAGCGCCACGACGGGAGCATTGTAGAAATGCTCCTCCATCCAGTCGTTGAGCGGCAGACCGATCGCCGCGGCGGGAATGCAGCCGAGCACAATCTTGCCCCACAGCACCCAGGTGTCGCGACGGCCCTCCTTGCCCTTGCTGGGCGAGAACGGGTTGAGCTCATGGAAGAACAGGACGCAGACAGCCAGAATGGCGCCGAGCTGAATCACGACCAGGAACATATTCCAGAACGTCTCGCTCACGTTCATCTTGACGAACTCGTCCACCAAGATCATGTGACCGGTCGACGAAACAGGCAGCCATTCGGTGATGCCCTCGACCAGGCCCATGAAGGCAGATTTTAGAAGCTCGATAATATCCAAAGGGACCCCCTCGTTAGACACCCGCCGGTAGATGTTCTGCGGACGATGCGGGCGATGTCCCATTATCAACCGTTGGCAGTGCGACCGCGCCTGCCCTTACCAAAAAACTCGCCCGTTCACAGAATTGCGAGCGGTCAAACCGAAATCCTTGGGTATAACTGCAACAAGATAAAGTGTCCGGCGGCCAACGCGCCCGCGCCCGCCCGACGCACGAGCCCCACGCCCGTGCGATAGACCAAGGAGGAAACCATGAACGAGGGCTACACCAAGGTATTTGTTTCACTCGACGGTACTGAGCAGCAGGATTTTGTGCTCGCACGCGCCATCAAGGTCGCCGCGAACAACGGCGCTAAGCTGATCATCGGCCACGTCATCGACTCCACCGCGCTCGAGAGCGCCGGTTCCTATCCGGTCGACCTAGTCAACGGCTTGGAGGAGGCCTTTAACAACTCCATCGCCAAGCAGCTCGAGGAGGCCAAGGCCAATCCCGACATTCCCGAGGTCGAGGTCATGATTCGCACCGGCCGCATTCGTGAGACGCTCAAGGATGAGATGCTCGACGTGGTCAAGCCCGATCTGGTGCTCTGCGGCGCCCGCGGCCTGTCCTCAATTAAGTACGCGCTACTGGGCTCGATTTCGACGTTCCTGCTGCGCAACACCGACTGCGACATCCTGGTCGTGAAGTAGCGTTGCTCCCACCGGCCGCGGGGCCTGCGGGGTTTCCACGGGCACGTCCTCGCCGCGTTGCGGCTGCGGGATGCGCCCTTAGGAAACCCCTCCCGGCCCCGCGGCCTTCGCAGCCTTACTTCAACGAGTTGTCTGATGGAAAAATGGCGTGCCGCCCCGTTTGGGGCGGCACGTTTTGTTTGGGCTGCACGTTTTTGTTATGGGAGATTCATTTGAGCCTCATGGCTATGTTCACGTTCGGGAACATAGCGCCAATTGCCTTAGCTAAGTTCACGTTCGGGAACATAGCCGTCCGCACCGCCATACGGGCTAACTACTCAAAGTATTGGAACTTGTTGGTTGAGAAGGCAAACGTGACGACGAAGCCTTCGCCCGGTTCCGATGCCGCGGTGACGTCGATGCCCATCTTGGAGCACAGACGCGCCACCAAGTAGAGGCCGATGCCCGTTGCGCGCTTGGTGGTGCGGCCGTTGTCGCCGGTAAAGCCCTTCTCGAACACGCGCGGCAGGTCGGCCGCGCTCACGCCGCAGCCGTTGTCCGCGACGGTGAGTTCGATGCGCTCGCTTGCCAGGCCATCGTCCAACAACGCGCCCGAAAACACGATCTTTGCGCCATCCTCGCGCGCATATTTAATGCTGTTCTGAATGAGCTGGCCCAGAATAAACTCGAGCCATTTCTCGTCGGTGAACACCTCGAAGTCGAGGTTCTCGCACACCGGCGCCACGTGCGCCGCAATGAGCTCGCGCGCGTTGGCTTTAATGGCACCCGTCACCAAGGTCTTAAGATCCCAGCGGCGAATCAGGTAGTCGCGCTCCACAACTTCCGAGCGCGCATAGTACAGCGCCTGGTCGATATAGCGCTCCACGCGGGCAAGCTCGCGTGCCAGGTCGTCCACGCGCGTCGGATCGTCTTCGCTGCCGTCCAGGTTTTCCAAGATCAGATGGGCCGCCGCCAAGGGCAGTTTGGCCTCGTGTACCCAGCTCTCGATATAGTCGCGATAGTCATCGGTCTGACGCCGGCCTTCGGCAACCTCGTCGCAAGCAGCTTTGCCCACCCGGCGCAAGACCTCGTACTCGAGCTCGCCCTCGGCATACGTCGGACACTGGACCATCTCCTGCACCCATGCGGGGCTTTCCAGCTCCTCGGCCGCGCGCTCCAGCTGATGCAGAAAACGACGACGTCGCGCATACTCGATCACAATGCCGAGCATGCCAAAGACAAAGGACACGCCGACTGCCACGACCACGATGGAAACGGGAGCACCGGCGACCGTCAGTACAAAGCAGCTCAGCAGCACGCCGCAGGTCCACACGGCGACGGGAAGCAGCGCGTCTTTGAAGAATTTGGCAAACGACATACCTGGCACCTAGACCGAATAGCCCTGGCCGCGATGCGTGATCAGATACCCCTTGATGCCGATTTTTTCGAGCGTGGCGCGCAGGCGATTGATGTTGACGGTAAGCGTGTTGTCGTCCACGAAGGCATCGGAGTCCCACAGGTCCTGCATGATGGCCGATCGCGAGACGATCTTGCCCGCGCGACCCAAGAGCAGCGAAAGGATACGCAGCTCGTTTTTGGTGAGCTCGGTGCCGGTACCAGTTGCCGTGTTGGTGACCGTGGAGCGAGCGAGGTCGAGTTCCAGTCCCTTGTGGACGAGCGTGCTGCGCTCACCGGCAGCCGTGGTGCGGCGCAGCAGGGCATTGATACGAGCCACGAGCACGCGCGCGCTGTAGGGCTTGGGCACAAAGTCGTCCGCGCCAAGCGTCATGGCCATGACCTCGTCGATCTCGGTCGAGCGCGAGGTAAGCACGATGATGGGGACCTCGGATTCGCGACGGACCTCGTGGCAGATATGCTGGCCGTCCTTGACGGGAAGCGTGAGGTCGAGCAGCACCAGGTCGGGCGCGGCAGCAAGGATATCGCGCGAGACATGTTCGAACGATTCGCAGGCCTCGACCTCAAAACCAGCACGGGCAAGGATGTCGGCAAGTTCGCGACGGATAGGCTCGTCGTCCTCAACGACATAGATTAGCGCCATGGATTCCGCTCCCCTCTTGGTTGTCTTGTCCCATTATGACCGCGAAGCCGCAGGTACGCACCTCACGCGGCACCAAGGTGACAGAACTGTTCGCAAACGAAAGCGCTTGGCTCGTCCCTCGCTCGCAACGGGCGCGAGAATCAAATGATTATATAATCCCCGTCCCAGAAAAATCATTTAGCGGCGGGCACGGAGCTTTTCGTAGCCGTCGGCGAAGAAGGCGACCGTGGCGGCGTCGGCCTCGGCGGCGTCTGTCTCGGTCGCGGGGACCACGCCGTGCTCGTCGCTCACTAAGAACAGCGCGCCCTTAAGCTGCGCGGGAATATCTACGCGCGTGACCGGGATGCCCTTGGTCTGGGCCAGCTGCTCAATGAGCGTCGCCGTGCCACACAGGCACTCGTCCGCCGGCGCCACAAAGGCAAGCTCGCCATTGTTGACGGCGGCGAGCAGCTCGGGCGCCACGCCGGTCTCGTCGGCCTCGGAGCGAGCCTCGGCGGAGCGGGCACGCAGCGCCTTGGCCGACGTATCGGCCAGCGGCTCGTACTCGCCCACCGTCATGGCGGCGTTGCCGTTGATGTCGATCACCAGCATGAGCACGCCGTCGCGTGCGGTGTAATCGCCCTCGGCAAGCGACCACTCAACGTGCTGTTTGGCCCAGCTGAGCATGTTATGGGTAAGCAGCTCGCCCTGTACCAGGCGCTCGGACAGTGCGCGGATGTGGCGGTTGAGCATGGGCACCTTTTTGTTGGACATGCGCCAACGGCAGACAAGCGCGGGCTTGTCGAGCGTAAACTTCTCAACCGCCTCCTGATTGGCGCAAAAGTCCTCGTACGCACGCTGATCCTCGGCATTGCCAAACAGCTCGGCATCATCAATCTGGGGCATGGTCATACCTTTCGTGTTAGTCATTCCGTCCTCTTATACCAAAAAGACGGCCCTCCAAACGGAGCGACCGTCTTTTGCGGAGATTATTTTGGCGATATGGTCAGGCGACCAATCAGCTTTATGGGATAGAGCAACATCCCATAAAGGGTTTTCCAAGTGCCCGAGATTGCCCCGAAAGAGGAGCGCCGCGTACTAAATGTACGCAAGCGACGGTTTGAGGGGCAAGGTCGGGTGCTTGGGAAAGCCTCTAGTGCCTAAAATGTCTGGCGCCCGTGAAGACCATCGCAATACCATGCTCGTTGCAGGCCTGGATGCTCTCGTCGTCGCGCTTGGAGCCGCCGGGCTGGATGATGCAGGTCACACCATGCTCGGCAAGTACGTCGACGTTGTCGCGGAACGGGAAGAATGCATCGCTTGCGCAGGCAAAGCCGCCCTTCTCCACACCCTCGCGCTCACAGAAGTCCTCGGCGCGCTCGCAAGCAAGCAGCGCAGAATCCACGCGGTTGGGCTGACCGGGGCCCATGCCAATGCCGGCCTTGCCCTTGGAGACCAGGATGGCGTTGGACTTAACGCCCTTGCAGACCTTCCAGGCAAACTCGAGCTCGGCCATCTCGGCGTCGGTGGGCTTGCGGTCGGTGGGGAACGTAAAGGTCGCGGGATCCTCGGTCACGTGGTCGACTTCCTGCACCAGCATGCCACCGTCGACGGAGCGCAGCTCCACCTGGGCGCCGTGGTCCACGCCGCCGGCAGCCAGCACGCGCAGGTTGGGGCGCTTAGCCATGCGTTCGAGTGCCTCATCGGTGTAGCTCGGGGCGATGATGACCTCGACGAACTGCTTGTTCTGATCGGCAAAGTGCTCAACCAAATCAAAGGGAACCTCGCGGTTGCAGGCGATGATGCCGCCGAAGGCGCTCTTGGGATCGCAGGCGAAGGCGCGGTCGTAGGCGGCCGTGATGTCCTCGGCCACGGCGGAGCCGCAGGGGTTCTGATGCTTGAGGATCACGCAGGCAGGCTCGTCGAACTCGCGGACCAGGTTCCAGGCGGCATCGGCATCCAGATAGTTGTTATAGCTGAGCGGCTTGCCCTGGATCTGCTCGGAGCCCACGAGCGGGAACTGCGAGCTCGCGGTGTTCTCGCAGCCCTCGGCAAAGCGATAGACCGTAGCCTTCTGCTGCGGGTTCTCGCCATAGCGCAGGTCGTCGACCTTCTCCAGCGAGATCTCGAGCTTGGCAGAGGTGTCCGCCACGTCGCTTGCCTGGGCGGCAAGCCAACGGGAGATGGCCGTGTCGTAGGCGGCGGTGGTCTGGTAGACCTTCACCTGCAGACGACGACGGGTGGAAAGCGTGGTGCAGCCACCGGTCTCGCGCATCTCGGCCAGGACGGCATTATAGTCGGCCGGGTCGGAGATGACGGTAACGCTCGCGGCGTTCTTGGCGGCAGATCGCAGCATGGAGGGGCCACCGATATCGATGTGCTCGATGGCATCCGCAAAGGTGACCTCGGGGTTGGCGACGGTCTTCTCGAACTCGTACAGGTTGACGACGACCAGGTCGATCAGCTTAATGCCGTGCTGAGCGGCCTCCTGCATGTGCTGCTCGGAATCGCGACGGGCCAGCAGCGCACCGTGAACCTTGGGGTGCAGCGTCTTGACGCGGCCGTCCATCATCTCGGGATAGCCCGTGAACTCCTCGATGGGAGTTACGGGAACGCCCGCGTCCTCGATGGCACGAGCCGTGCCGCCCGTAGAGATGATCTCGACGCCAAAGTCGTCAACCAGCGTCCGTGCGAAATCGACGACGCCCGTCTTATCGGTAACCGAGATCAACGCGCGTGCGATCTTCACATCAGATCCCATGCAGTCCTCCTGTCTGGTACGCCGCCGTGCTCTGTGAGTCGGTGATACGTCGATCTGCAGCGCTCGCGCAGCGGCATTGAAAATACTGATTCAATGTAGCGCATCGAGCGCGACGTTGCACCCCGCAACGTACGGCTGTGCAGAAAAAGTTTGCGAGCGGGGGTTGCAGGAGCGCCACTGGGCACGGTGAGTTGATGGAACACAGGGGCACCATAATTAGATGCCAATGGCGTGGTAGAACTGTGCTCGATATGCATCCGCAATAGAAAGAGGCACCATGGTCTCGCGGGTTCTCTACCGACCGTTTGACACCGAAGATTTCGACGCCATCGCGCTGATCATGCAGCAGCTTTGGCACAACAACTCGGATAACGATGAGTACAACCGCCTCGAAGCCGCGTGCGACCTTGCCTACTGCCTTTCTTCCTCGACGTTTTCGCAGGTTGCAGTTATAGATGGCGAGGCACGCGGCATTTCGCTTGCGCGTGCGGGACAGAGCTCCGGCGCCGCCGTCAGGGAACATTGGATGGATACTGAGCGTGCACTGCTGTCGCAGATGCGTGAGCTAGAACCCGAGTCGTGCGCCGAGTATCTCTCATTTGTGCGCGCCACCATTCGAACCAACAACCGTCTGCTCGAGAAAAGCCCACTGCCGCATGACAACGAGGTCACGCTGCTCGCCGTCGACCCTGACGTCCACGGCTTGGGCGTGGGATCAGTGCTGCTCGACGCCGCAATCTCGCATCTGTCCTCGTGCGGAGCGACCAGCGCACACCTGTACACCGACTCCAACTGTTCGTGGAAGTTCTACGAGCTGCACGGCTTTAAGCGCACCGCCACGCACCGCGCCAACCGCGAGGAACGCCGCCACGCCATGCCGCGCGAAAGTTTCCTCTACGAGCTGGACCTAACCGTCTAGGCCCAGCAGCAGCACCTAGTCGTTGGGGACGTTCTTAAATGACTAGTCGTTGGGGACAATCTTCGCAGGCAGCGCATAAAAATGGGATGGATCCGTCGGCAGTCGCCGGAGAAGATCCATCCCAAAAATCAAAGCTCGCTAGAACGTTCCGCCGCCGCCTCCGCCGACGCCGCCGCCTCCGCCGCCCGAGAAGCCGCCACCACCGCCGCCGCTCGAGCTATCGGAACTCGAAGCCAGCTCACGGATGCTCTCGTGATACACATCGTTAAACGAATCGAGCGGCGACTCGGTACCGTAATGATGGTAGTACCACCAGTAGCAGGGGTAATTGTCGTAGAAACCGTCGGCCTCGCGCACCTCAGGAGGAACAGCCTCGGCAAGCTGACGCAGGACTTCCTTCGAAACGCCCAGCGCCGCACCCATCACCAGAAGTTTATTCCACAGGACCAGATCGCCGGGGACGGCCTCCTTTAGGCGCGTGAAGTCCTCGAGCCAATGCTTAAGCGCCCTGCAGCGAGCCGCCACCTCGGCGCCCTCCGGCGTAAAGCGGCGGAACGTAAGGCCCACGCCAATACCCACCAGCGCTATCGGCACCGAGATAACCGCAGCGATAATGTTCGCCTGTGCGCCATCGGTAAAGAAAATGGATCCAATAGGAATAAAGGCAATTAGAATGCCCAGGACCAGGCCAAACACCATTGCGACAATGCCGTCCGAGGCAACGTACTCGCTATCGGCCAGCTTACCCTTAACGGTGTTCTGATAGTCCTCGAGCTTGTCGCCCACGGGTGTGGCGTGCTGCTTGACGTAGTGTTGCAGCTCGTCAAACGTGCGCGAGCGATCGCCGTTCTCGTCGGGCTTAGCACCGGCAAAGAAAACCTTGAGCACCATGTGGTCAATGCCCTTGGCCGATTTCCAGCCCGCATCACTCACCGTCACGCGATACGTCTGCTCTTCTTTTTCACGCCCCAACAGACCTTTCTTGGCCTTGGTCACGGTCGCCTGCTCCAGCTTGATCACGCGGTCGTCAGTGAGCTTCATGAGCGTGGCGATATATGCCTGATCGGGTACCTCGTTCCAACTCATGAGAGCCGAAAGCACGGCGGGATGGTCGGCCGAGGGCACGTCGCGGAAATATTCGTCCTGGAAAAGCGGCTTGGGCTTGCGGCGGCGCAGCTTGAGCACAACGATTATGCCGGTAAAGGCCACCGCTGCGACAACACTTAGCACGGCAAGCGCATTGGCAATCATGCGAGCATGAGCGCGGCGGGCGTTAGCTTCGTCGGCCCATTCTTTCTCTTCGCTCAGGATCGTTGACATGCGCTCTTCGCCCGAGGCGGCAAGCTGCGGCACCCAGTCGCTGGGGAAGGCGATGCGCGCCTCGGCGAATTCGCCCTGATGCACGCAGGGAATGGTATAGGTGACCATGGGCTCGTCCGCATCGAGCGACACGTCGCCCGTCAGCGGGCCGTGGCCCCATGCGCGGAAGTTATCGCCCTTGACGGCCGCCGTCCCGGCAGCGGCATTTGCGAAGCGCACTTCCATCTCGACGTCATCGGAATCTGCAGACCAGCCGTCACCCACGAACTTCCAGTAGAGCTCGGCGGTATCGGCCCAGTTCATGACCGCACCGGTCATGGAATAACTCACGTAGTAGATTGCGCTGTCGCCGCTCTCGTGAGGGCTGAATACCTTAATCCTTACGCCGTCACTGGTCTGCTCGACCGTGTAGACGCCAGAGTCACCCTTGTTCGCGCTATCGACTTTGTTGAACGCGGTGTCTTCTTCCTCGACACTCAGCACGTCGACGCCCGCCGAGCCACCCTGCTGGTTGGAGCCCGTATTGATCTCCCAAAACACGCCGTTGATGTCGTCGTCGAAATCAAACTGGCGTCCCTCGACAACGGTCAGCGATCCATCGGCCTCAACCGTGACACCGATATAGGTTTGGGTCATGGAGTAGTCGTCGGCGTGCGCGGCGACAGGCAACAGCAACAACGCAAGCGCGACGAACGCACAAACGGAAGCGAATCGCGCAAACAGGTGGCGCTGCCGACTGACTTTGGCGGCGAGGGTGTTCATGAGCACATCCTTTATCTGTGGTACCAACAGCGTTATTGTCCCACGTTTGCGAGCGTACGACACGACCGTCTAGGCAAGCGGGGCGTCAATTGGGACAAAAGTCACTCCCTCCGCCAGCAGCTAGTCATTGGGGACGTTCTTAAACGACTAGTCGTTTGGGACGCTCTTTGGCCGAGTCCCGCGCCAGCAATAGATACCACTTCATAGCTCCGTCACAGGTGTAGCGGCTTTGTGTGGGCGCGGCATGCGCTGATTGAGCCGCCAGCCGAGGGGCATAAAGCAATTGAGCGAAAACGGTTTGCCCCTTTGCCGTTCGCTTGAGGATCATGTCCCCCTTTTCCGCGGAACCCCCGGCAGTTGCGAAGAGCTGCCGGGGGTTCTGTCGTCTAAGGCGCCGAACTGATGGACAGGAATCAAAGCACCGAGCCTGCGGCCCGCCATACGCAATGCGGGTCCTCGACAACTTGCGGACCACAGTGGCGCCTCCCCACCGCGCCCCGCGCTATACTCGTCCGCATGGATATCAACGCACGCAACATAGCAACGCCCGCCGCGGACGCGCCAACGACGACCCCCTCTCCCGCTCCTGCCCCCGTCGTGGGCCGCTTTGCCCCGTCGCCATCGGGCCGCATGCACCTGGGCAACGTGTTCAGCTGCCTGTGCTCGTGGCTTTCGGCCCGCAGCCAAGGCGGCAGCATCGTACTGCGCATTGAGGATCTGGACGATCGCTGCAAGCGCCCGGAACTTGCCGCCCAGCTCATCGACGACCTGGCCTGGTTGGGACTCGAGTGGGACGAAGGCCCCTACTACCAGCACGATCGCCTGGATCTGTACAAGGACGCCTTGCGCCAACTGCAAGACGCCGGCCTCACCTATCCCTGCTTTTGCACGCGCGCCGAGCTCCACACCGCAAGCGCGCCGCACGCCAGCGACGGCACGCCCATCTACCGCGGCGCCTGCCGAGGCCTTTCTGCCGAGGAAGTTGCACGCCGCAGCATTCTGCGCGCTCCGGCCACGCGCCTGCGCGTGCCCGCCGTCGACGACCTCGCGGGCGACGTGATCGAATTCGTGGACCACACGTACGGTGCCCAATGCGAAGCGCTCGCCACCGAATGCGGCGACTTTTTGGTGCGCCGCAGCGACGGCGTGTTTGCCTATCAGCTGGCCGTGGTGGTCGATGACGCCGCCATGGGTGTTACCGAAATCGTACGCGGATGCGACCTGCTTGGCTCCACGCCGCGTCAGATCTATCTGCAGCATCTGCTGGGACTTCCTACGCCGCACTACGCACATATTCCGCTGCTCATGTCGCCGGACGGCCGCCGCCTTTCCAAGCGTGACCGCGATCTGGACCTGGGCGAACTCCGCGCCCGCTTTGGCACACCCGAGGCACTGTTGGGCTGGCTCGCCGGGCAAACAGGCATCGCGCCGGACACCACGGCGCGTACCGCCGAGCAGCTGGTCGAGCACTTCAGCTGGGATGTTATCCGCGCGCACCGGGAGAACATCGTCATAACAGCCGAGTAGCCGCTCACTCCGCCCCTACGCAACATCCCAGGGTTGAAGTTCGTCGCCCAGGCGAACGATGCAGTCGTAGAGCACGGTATGGCGCTCGGCCGGGTTGGCGTCGCGATGAAAATGGCCGTAGTACCAGCGCTTGTAGTCCAAGCGATCTTCCAGCTCATCGAAAAACGTCGTAAGCCGATCAACGCCGGGGCAATTCCAGCCGGGCGCCGGATAGAGCGTGGGCGAAAGCATGTGCGTAGAGCAGGTGTGGGTGATTACGTAGTCGACCTTCCAGCCCACGCTGTCGAGCTTTGTCCACGCCTCCTCAAAGTTGCGCTCGTCCGGCAGTTCCTGCGGCCACCAGCTGGAATACGGAATGCGGTATTCCTTATCCACGCTCGTGGCACCGCCCATGGTAAAGATCGTTGAGCCATCGAGTTCAAAAACCTCGCCGCGCGTCAGGCGCCGTATGGGAGAGGTATCCGACAGGCGCTGCGTCAGCCCACCGTGCCACAGTTCCATGGGACGCTCCGCCCAATGGTCGAAGCGCTCGTGGTTACCATCGACAAACAGCACGGTATAGGGCCGCGACTCCAGCCAGGCGATGTCGGCGCATTCCTCGGCAGAGAAATCCCACGGAAAGCCAAAGTCGCCCGCGACAATCAGATAGTCGTCGCTCGCCAGGCTATCCCCAAGCTCCCAGTCGCGCAGCTTTTGCATGTCGACGCCGCCGTGAATATCGCCCGTCACATAGACCGTCATCGGATTACCACTTCCCTGTAAGTCGCTAGCTCACATTCTGCACGATCACTAAGCCAACCGTTCCAGCCCTTCCATCCCTTAGGGCCTACCCCTCGTTCTTCCATCCAAACGGGTCAAGCACCCAAAAAACCAGATCGAGCACGCCGCCGGTCATCATGGCGCCGGCAAGGGCCATGCAAACGTGCAGAGAACTGGCATTTCGGAGCACGTCGAATGGCCCCAGAACAGCCAGCAGCGCGACCGCTGCGCCGGCTACGCACAGCGCAAGGCACGGCCCTGCGTCCTTAACGCACTTCTTTGCGAGATGCTTGGTGTTGTCACTCATCAATATCGAACTCCTTAGAGGGTCGTTGTTTGGGTACATGCCACCGCGGCAGAGCAGGGCGGCAGGGTAAGTGTCACATGCCGTGCGGACATCAATGGAGAAACCGCCTGCTCGACCAACCCTTGACGCCGTTTTGCACCGGTACCCCATCCCCCGCTATCGAGGTCTAATACTTTTCCCGAGAAGTAAACGGCTGTTTTTGAACCCCTGAAGCATCCGCATTTTTCGGCAGCAAAATCGCAGGATTTCAGCACCGAAACCGCAGGAAACGACACGCTCAAAGCGTCGATGCTTCGGGGGTCCGATTTAGCTCGTTCACTTCTCCGGAAAAGTATTAGACCTTGATTCTTTGCCGCCCCGAGGGTGCGCCGCTTCCTTCTCTGGAACCCTCACTAGCACTGGCGCCCCTAGCCGCTACGACCGCAAGCGTGCCTATAATGAGACATGTTTCCTGATGAGAAAGGAATCCAGATATGGACGAAGTCAAGTTCGCCGAATTGAACGATGTTCAGGACTTTTTCAACCGTGTCGACAGTGTACGCAACAGTGCATCCCCGACCGAAAAGTTTAATGTCAATCATCCAATAGGCGTCAAAGACTTCATTGGTTGGTGCAACGAACCTTGCAACTATTGTCCCGAAAGCAGCAAGTCTGACCCAGCCTATAGGCTGGGTAAAACCATATGCACGTTAGAAGATCTTAGCGTCGACAAACCCAAGGCAGCCGAACGCATTCTCGAAAATCTGGCTAGCCCCGTAATTATCGACATCAAAATGCCCCTTAGAGACAGGACAATGAAGCTGCTCGGTACCGAAGGCGCAGAACTTCTCTCCAGGCTAGAGTGCAAGCCGGACAAGGAAGCAGAAGAACTTGAGAAAGAACTGCCAGAGAATGTTGCCTTCTATCTCGCACTCAAACTCAGACTCAAGGACTACCCCGATGAGCAGGGGTATTACCACTACCAGTTTGATGATAGCGGCAATACTATTGCACGAGTCGATCCCCTCAAGCCCTTTACCGACAGCTCGCATAACAATTTAAACCAGCAATGGCATGTGCTCATCTCCGAGCTCGCTTACCTCGATGTCGCCCATGCTTTAAGCAACGAACAGCACGAATACAATTGCCTGTATCAACATATTAAATCGTGGGACATGGGCGATTTAGGTGCGCTGCATTTACAGTTATTGTGTTCCCCTAACCAGCCTGAAAACAAGCGCATCAAGCTACAGCTTGTTAAACCGAGGACGGTCCCAAAGCGCAGGACAATAACATATCCTTCGGAAGCGATGAATGGTTGGCTTGTAGAAGCACTGCGTAGGTTGGCAGACAAATAATCGCACGCCAACCTACTCCAGCCCTTGGCCGCTGTACTTCCCCGTCTCCGAGTCGTAGCTCAGCATGGCAACCTCGCCGTTCTTCATGACGTTCCCGTCGATGTAGTAATGGCTGGCCCCGTCATGCCAGATACCGCGGTAGCCCGTGATGCCCGAGACCGCCTCGGTGTTGATGTGCCCGGCGATAACATCCAGATAGAACTTACGTCCCACGCAATCGGGCGGCATCATGGTAAACGACTCGTCAGCCGTGCCGAGCTTCCAGTACTCCCCGGCCCCCTCGTCAATGCCGGCGTGCACAAAGACCTGGCCGAAAGGACTCTCGTAAAAGTAAGGGAGTTTGCGAACCCACGCGATTATGTCCGCGTGCTCGGCCATTATGCGCTCAACCGTAAAAGCGTAGGCCTCCTCGAACTCCCTGAGCCTCAAAAGGTGCTTAACGTGCTTGAATGCCTCGGCGTCTAAGAAGCTCTTGGCCGTTGCCAGATTGCTGTCGGCAAGTATCCATGCCTGCGTGAAATTGGGGTCCTTCACCTCGTCAATGTACTCGAGAAACATCTCCTCGTGGTTGCCGCGCAGCGCCACGACGCGATCGCCGTAGCGCTTTTGCAGGTCCATGACGAGCTCGAAGACCCCGAGTGAATCGGGGCCTCGGTCGCAGTAGTCGCCAAGCAAAACCAGCTTGGAGTCCTCGGCATCGAGGTCGACGGTGGAAAGCGATGCCTTGAAGGCGTCCAAGCACCCGTGAATGTCGCTCATAGCGTAGATATGCACGTATGACCCCCTGTTTGCGTCGGGACCCCACTCGTTTGTGCCATGCGGCGCGGCGGCCCCTCTGATTTCGCGGGCGCCGGGCAACCTTGTCCTGTCACGCCCCTCAACATGATTAAAAGTATATCTCGCCGTGCGGACACAAATTTACGCCTGAGCTCCGAGCGCCCCGTGCACGTTCGCCCAGAGGGACAGCCTTTCCCCACCGCCACTCAAAAACTCATCCAACATTAATCTTGGCTCAAGAATCGCTTAATCTATAACCTGCACTATAGAGTTCGACCAAGGGCGGGGCGGCGCCGCGCAACGCAGGCCACCGAACGCAACGCTCGCGCCCGGGCAGATCGCCCGGCGCCGCGCCCATCGAACGAAAGGACAGGTCATGGACGACCTCGAAAAAGTTGAAACCATCCGCACCAAGTGCAACGTGAGCTACACCGACGCCAAAGCCGCGCTCGACGCCGCCGACGGCAACGTTCTGGACGCCATCATTTGGCTCGAGTCGCAGGGCAATACCCAGACCACGTCGGCGCACGCCGCCACCGAGCCCGAGTCGGTCGATGAGCCCTCGGCCGAGATGGTCGCTGCGCAGGTCGCCTACGAAAAGTCGAGCGAAAAGACCGACTTCTCCAAGAAGATGGACAGCGTGTGGGAGTACCTCAAAAAGCTCTTCCGCCTGAGCCTGGAGACCAAGTTTGTCGCTACGCGCCGCGACGCCATCATCCTCAACATCCCCATCCTGATCCCTATCGTCGCCCTGTTTGCCTGGGGCGCTACGATATGGCTAATGCTGCTTGGCCTGTTCTTTGGCATGCGTTACCGCATCGATAGCGACGGCGACGTGCCCGGCAGTATCAACAACCTGATGGATCACGCCGCCGACGCCGCGGACGGCATCAAGCAAAATCTGAACGACGACAAGTAATCGCAGATGGGGGCACGTATGGCACGAATCCTGATCGTAGAGGACGAGGAGAAAATCGCCCGCTTTGTGACGCTCGAGCTGGAGCACGAGGGCTACCAAGTGGAGCACGCCGCCGACGGCCGCACCGCCGTGGACCTGGCGCTGGAGCGCGACTACGATCTGATTCTGCTCGATGTGCTGTTGCCGCAGCTCAACGGTATGGAGGTGCTGCGGCGTATCCGCAAGCGCAAGGATGTGCCGGTGATCATGGTCACTGCGCGCGATGCCGTGATGGACAAGGTAGCCGGGCTCGATGCCGGCGCCGACGATTACCTGACCAAGCCGTTTGCGATTGAGGAGCTGTTCGCACGGATCCGCGTGGCGCTGAAGCGCGCGGAGGCCGTGCGGGCGGCTTCGGGCGTTGGTGGTTCTGGCGCCGGGGCGGGTATGGCGGGCGGCGCGGCCG
>OCSH01001308.1_pt1 | contig 19101 bp, 15 predicted proteins | sample 1538371 | NCBI WGS metagenome assembly OCSH01 (sample SAMN04571687, study PRJEB22368) | human gut metagenome | biome: human gut; material: stool | host: Homo sapiens | place: Luxembourg | collected 2012-06-01 | reverse complement strand
CACTCCTACAAGATAGGCAGAGCGGCAGCGGATAATAGAAGCAGAGGCAAATCGTGTAGCAGTGCTAACGCGGCAACGCCGCGCGCAGAAAGTGCAATTGGCAAGCATTGCAGCTCTTTGAGCTGCCCGCTTGCAATGCAAACGCCTTTCTTTTGGACGGGCGACGCCCGTTTTCTTTCTCGGGAAAGAAAATGGGGGTCGCATCACGTGCAGCGCCCGCGGCGCTGCTATCCCCGCAGCTCTATGGGCTGCAAAAACCCACCGCGCAGCGCGCGGACAATAAGGAGTTATTATGTTGAAAAACGTCAAATGCGCCCGCTGTGTCAAGTGCGGGAAAGAATACGAGGCCACGGCGAACCTCACGAACTGCTCGTGCGGCGGCATTCTCGACATCATCTATGATTACGACTACATCAAAAAGAACCTGACGAAGGAAACGCTCAAGTCCCGCCCGAACACAATGTGGCGCTATCGCGAGCTGCTGCCGGTCGAGGAGACAACACCCGACACGCCGCTGCGCGTGGGCTGGAGCCCGCTCTACGAAGAGCCGTGCCTTGCAAAGCAGCTCGGCCTCAAAAAGCTCTGGGTCAAGGACGACGGACAGAACCCGACGGCGTCGCTCAAGGACCGCGCGTCCGCCATGGCGGTCGCCAAGGCGGGGGAGGCGGGCGCGAAGATCATCGCCTGCTCGTCCACGGGCAACGCCGCGAGCTCTCTTGCGGGCAACGCCGCGGCCGCGGGCCTCAAGACCTTCATCTTCGTTCCCGAGCGCGCGCCCAAGGGTAAGGTCGCGCAGCTGATGACCTTTGGCGCAAACGTGATCTCCGTCAAAGGCAACTATGAAGAGACGTTCGAGCTGTCGAAAAAGGCCATCGACAAGTGGGGCTGGTACAACCGCAACGCGGCTATCAATCCGTACCTCTCCGAGGGCAAGAAGACCGTCTCACTCGAGATCGCTGAGCAGCTCGACTGGAAGATGCCGGATTATCTCGCCATCTCCGTCGGCGACGGCTGCACCATCGCAGGCGTGTGGAAGGGCCTCAAGGACCTGTACGCCATCGGCTTTATCGACAAGCTCCCGCGCCTCATTTCCGCGCAGGCCGAAGGCTGCCACCCCATCAACCGCGCCATCGCGGAGAACAAGCCCTGGGAGCCGATGGAGGAGAACACGCTGGCCGACTCCATCGCCGTCGGCGTGCCGCGCAACGCGGACAAGGCGCTCATGGCGATCCGCGAGTCGAACGGCATCGTCGTGAACGTGACGGACGAGGAGATCATGGCGGCGCAAAAGCTGCTCGGCACGACCTGCGGCGTCTTCGGCGAGCCCGCGGGCGTCACCGGTACGGCGGCAGTCAAGAAGCTCTGCGAGCAGGGCGTGCTCGGTGAGAACGACACGGTCGTCTCCGTCGTGACGGGCAACGGCCTCAAGGACGTGGCCAACGCCATCAAGTTCTGCGGCGAGCCGATGAGCCTGCCGAACGACCTTGACCTGCTGGTCGAGGAATTCGACAAGCGCGGCATCAAGACCGAAGCGTAACAGACAAAAGAAGGCCCCGCGAACCGTCTGGTTCGCGGGGCCTTCTTTATACAAAGTGCTTATTTATGATAGGGACGCAGTTCAGCAGGGCGGAGATCGCCGTGGAAGCTGCGAACACGAAAATCGCGAGCAGCGGCACGGAGAAAAAGGCGTTGCATGAAAAGGTATCAATGCCAAAGTGCTGTAACAGCTCGATGACCATGGGGTGGACAAGGTAAACGCCGAAGCTGTATCTTGACAGCTGACGGACGAAGGCAAGAGCCTTCGCCTGTCTGTCTCCCTCTCGGAAACTCGATAGATTCAGATGCTGCTTGGCGAAGACAAAGATCGGAACGCTGGTGAGCAGCACGTTGAGCGAATCGTAGTTATAGAAGACAGCGCTCGGCGCGCCCTGCGCCTTGGCGTGGACAACGGGGGCGATTATGGAGAAAAGAAGCGCCAGAATGCCGACAGCGTAGAGGACGGCCTCCTCTCTGCGGCTGAAGTCCCTGCGGCTTAAATAGTATCCGCCGACAAAATATACCGTGAAGCCGAGCGGAAAATAGCAGTAGGTATACATGCTGACGGTTTTGATCACAACGCTCAGCTGCGGCGAGATAAAGGAGGAATACAGGACAAGCTGAGGGAGAAGAAACGTAAAGATAAGCGCCAGCAGCAGGAAGTAACGCATAAGCGTTTCGCTCTGAGCGATGGGCCGCAGGAGAGGAATGAGCAGATACAGCCCTACGATCATGTAGAGGAACCACAGATGATAATGCCCCGTGATGAACTGGGAAAGCACGACCGAAAGCGGCGCGTGACGAAAGACAAGGTCGATGAGCGCGTAGCAGCCGGACCAGAAGAGAAAGACCGTGGCGATACGCGCGACGTTCTTTTTGAGAATGGAGGAAATGCTGACATCGCGCCCGAGAAACAGCGCGCCGCTGATCATCACAAAGATGGGGACAGACCATTTTCCTGTGGTACAGTAGAGATTGAAGGCAAACCACGCCCGTGAACTGACGTCAACATCTGCCCAGTGCTGCGCGGCAAGATGCACGAAAACAACAAAGAAGATCGCCACGATGCGGAGAATGTCGAAATAGATCACGCGCCTGCGCGTGGAATGCTCTGCTGGCATGCTTAGCTCTCCTTTTCCGCAGCGTTACCAACCATCTCATTCTGCGCGTCGTCAGACGCGGCATCGGGTGCGGACGCTTCCGCCGCGGGCTCTGCCGAGGCAGCTTCGGCCTCCTGCGCCTGCTGGGCGGCCATGGCCTCGGCGCGGCCTTCTTCGCGCGCCTGCTTTACGGCCTCCTCGCGGGTCTTTTCCGCCTTGGCGCGCTCCTTTTCGACCATGTGCTGAGCGTGCTTATTTTGCAGCTTGAACACCAGCCGCAGCACGAGCACGAACACCACGATCGCAAGGCCGAGCCAGCTCCAGAACTTGAGCTCGAAGAGCGTCTTGACCGTCCAGTACTTTGCCTGCATGCCGAGGAAGCAGAACAGGATCGACACGGCCAGCGCCGCGCCGAAGAGCAGCACCCACAGCACCGACTTGACGGCGCTACGCTTACGCACACGCAGGTGCGCGATCAAAAACAGCAGACTCAGCAGAAAAAACGCAGGGAACTGCGCAAATAAAATTTCCCTCAGATCCATTGGTTACCTCACAGTGCGCATTTGCCGCGCTTCAAGTATTCGCCCATCTTGCCGCCGACGACCTTGCCGCCGTCCACCTGCAGCTGACCGCGCAGGTAGACCTTCGACACGCCGCCATTCGTGCGGAATCCCTCGAACGGCGTGTAGCCCGCCTTGGAGAGCATGTCCGCGCCGTGGAGCACGTGGCTCGCGCCGGGATCGTAGACGACGATGTCGGCGTCGCTGCCCGCGGCGATGACGCCCTTGCGGGGGTAGAGACCGTAGAGCTTGGCGGGATTTTCGCTCAGCGCGCGGCAGACGCCGCCGAGCGAGAGTTTGTTTTCATTGATGGCCACGGTGTAGACGACCTCGCCACGCGTTTCGACGCCGGGAAGACCGCCGGGGATCTTCGTAAAGTCGTCGCGGCCCATGTCCTTCTGCTCGAGCGTGAACGAGCAGTGGTCGGTCGAGATGGTCTGCACCTCGCCGCGGCGCAGCGCCTTCCAGAGCGCTTCACTGTCTTCCTGCGAGCGGATCGGCGGCGCGCAGACGTAGCGCGCGGCGGAGGAAAAGTCGGGATCGTAGTAAACGCCGTCGTCGAGCGCCAAATACTGCGGGCAGGTTTCGACATACACGGTCTGTCCGCGGCGGCGCGCCGCGGCGATCTCGTCAAGAGAAGCACGGTTCGTCGTGTGGACGATGATGACGGGCGCGTCGGCCGCCTGCGCGATGCGCAGCAGACGCGAAACAGCCTCGGCCTCTAAATAGTCGGGGCGGGAGATCGGGTGCGATACGACGTCCGCGCCCAGGCCGCTCGCCTTGAGTTCGGCGATGCGCGCGTCGATGACGCCTGCGTTCTCGCAGTGGACGCCCGCGATGCCGCCGCGGACCTTGAGCGCTTTCAGCGCGCGGTAGACCGCGCCGTCGCCGATCATCATGGCGGGGTAGGTGAGGTACATCTTGAAAGACGTGATACCGGCGTCGAACATCGCGTCGAGCTCAGACTCGATGCTCTCGTTCCAGTCGTCGATGGTCATATGGAAGCCGTAGTCGCAGTAGCACTTGCCGTCGGCCTTTTTATGCCAGAGATCAAGCCCATAGGCAAGGGATTCCCCTTTATTGGGGCAGGCAAAGTCGATGACCGTCGTCGTGCCGCCGCGGATGGCGCTTTTGCTGCCGCTTTCAAAGTCGTCGGCCGTCGTGGTGCTGCACACGTCGAGATCGAAGTGCGTGTGCGCGTCGATAAAGCCGGGGAAGAGCATGCAGCCCGTCACGTCGACGACCTCGCTCTGCGCGGCGAGCTCGGGCGGGATGTGGCCGAGCATTTCGACCTTTTCCCCGTCGATGAGCACGTCGGCGCGGCGGCAGCCGCGGCCGCTGACGACATAGCCGCCTCGAAGCAGTGTTTTCATGGAAGAAGCCTCCTTATCTGAGAGAAAAAATTCCGTACCAAATTGACAAAAGCATAGCATACTTTTTACCCAATTTCCATAGAGTTTGGAAAAAATGTGAGAAGCGCCAAGATTTTTGGCGCAAATTCGGAACAATGCCGTATTGAGAAAGTAGCAGACATACGATACAATAAAATCATACCACATTCCGCTTTTATTTGTACAAAAAGCGAACTTTTGGCGCGCAGACCAACTGAGAGATGTGAAAAGAAGCTGTGTGTCACGAAGAGCAGACAGAGAAAAAGCGGAGTGAAAAAATTGAGGAGGAAAACACTATGCGCAAGTTCCTATCCGTCCTGCTCGCAATGGCGATGGTTCTCAGCCTGACTGTGACCGGTTTTGCGATCGAGGACACGGCAACTACAAGAGAGCCCGAAGTCATGACCGAAGAAGCGACGATGGCGGGCAAGACCGTGATCCTGCACACAAACGATGTGCACGGCGCGATCGAAGGCTATGCCTACATCACCGCGCTCAAGGCTGATTATGAGGCCAAGGGCGCCGAGGTCATTCTCGTCGATGCCGGCGACTACAGCCAGGGCGAAGTCTATGTCAGCGACACCAAAGGCCTCGATGCCGTCGAAATGATGAACGTCACGGGCTACGACGTCGTCACTCTCGGCAATCATGAGTTCGACTACGGTTACGCACAGCTCAAGGAGAACATGACCAAGGCGGACTTCAAGATCCTCTGCGCGAATGTCTACGGTGAGGACGGCACCCCCATCTTCGATGCGAACTACACCTACACCACCAAGTCCGGCGTGAAGATCGGCTTCTTCGGCATGGAGACGCCCGAAGCGCAGACCAAGGCCAACCCCGCGCTCATCAAGGGTCTCAAGTTCGACACCGACCTCAAGGCAGTCGCCGAAAAGCAGCTTGAAGCGCTCAAGGATGACGATGTCGTCATCGCGCTTTCCCACCTCGGTGTGGATGATTCTTCCAAGCCCTATACCTCCTATGACCTCTACAATGCGGCCAAAGGTATCGACTTCATCATCGACGGTCACTCCCACAGTGTGATGATTAAGGGCAAGAACGGCGAGCCCATCCAGTCCACCGGTACGAAGTTCGCCAATATCGGCGTGATCGTCATCGATGACGCCAGCAAGAAGATCGAGAGCAACTCCCTCTACGAGATCAAGGAAGACACCGCCAAGGACGCGGCCGTTGCCGCTGCCGCGCAGAAGATCATCGACCGCATCGACAAGGAGTACGGCGCGGTCTTCGCCAAGAGCAAAGTGGAGCTCAATGGCGCGAAGGCCCCCAACGGCAACCGCGACGGTGAGACCAACAACGGCGATCTCATCACCGATGCAATGCTCTGGAAGGTCATGCAGAACAAGGAAGGCCTGACCGTGAATGAAGACCATGTGGTCGCCATCACCAACGGCGGCGGTATCCGCGCGGCCATCAAGGTCGGCGATGTCACCAAGAAGGATATCAAGACTGTTCTCCCGTTCGGCAACACCATCGAAGTGATTTATGTCACCGGCAATGAACTGCTCGAGGCACTCGAAGCCTCCACGTTCTGCGTGCCTGAGTCCATCGGCGGCTTCCCACAGGTCAGCGGCATCAGTTACACCATTTCCACCGGCGCTGTCTATGACGCGAATGCCGAGACCTATCCCGCTTCCACCTACTACGGTCCCAAGAGCATCAACCGTGTGACGATCAACAGCATCAATGGCAAGGACTTCAAGCTGGGTGATACCTATGCGGTCGTTACCAATAACTTCAGCGCTGCCGGCGGCGATACCTATTATGCTTTCAAGGCCGCTACCGCGAAGTTCGACACCGGCGTTCCTCTGGACGAGGCTGTGATGGATTACATCACCACCGAGCTCAAGGGCGTGATCGGCGAGCAGTATGCCGCGCCTCAGGGCCGCATTCTGATGAACCCGTTCAAGGATGTCAAGGTTTCCTCCTGGTTCGGCAAGTATGTCATCGACCTCTACAATGACGGCATCATCAACGGCACCTCTGCCACCACCTATGCGCCCAACGACACCCTGACCTGGGCTGCCGCGCTCAAGCTCCTGCTTGTCAGCCACGGCGATCTCAAGGCTGCGGACGCTACCGGCGCCGACTGGAGCAAGAACGCCATCGCCAAGGCTGCGGAGCTGGGCCTCGTTGCCGCCGATCTCGACGGTGCGAAGGCCATCTCCCGCCTCGAGTTCTGCCAGGTCGCGGCCAAGCTCAACAAGCTCGCCGAGTCCAAGACCGAGAGCAAGTTCACCGACTGCGCCGACGGTTACGTGATGGCGCTCGTCGACGCGAAGGTCATCGACGGTATGACCGCTACCACCTTCGAGCCCGATGCCTCTCTGACCCGCGCGCAGATCGCCAAGATCATCTATCAGCTGAACCTGATCGAGAAGTAAGGCAAAATATAAACGCAAAAAGAGCGCTGCTTAGGCAACGCTCTTTTTGTTGCAAAGGGGAGAGGAGCCGGTGCGACGCACCGGCTCCCTCGTTTTTCGCTTTGCTTACAGGTAGAGATAGCTGTACTTATCGCGCACGGTGAGGATGAGCGCCTCCAACTCGACAGGGAGATCGTTGTCGCAGGATGCCAAGTCGTATTCCTTCACGCCGTCCTCGTAGCGCAGGCGGACCATGTCGTCGTCCTCAAAGAGCACGCCGTAGTTCTCACTTTCGTCCATGTCTTCCTTTGTCTGGAAAAGGGTGAACTTATCGTGGCAGGGTTCGCTTGCGTAGGGGCAGAACTGCGTGCAGTTGCCGCATTCGTTGCACATCTTGTCGACGTGGACGATCTCATGCGAGCCGTCGGCCATCTTGATGACCACGTTCGCGCGGTTCGGGCAGGAATCGACGCAGTTTTCGCACACGGTGGAGCATTGCAGGCAGCGCTCGCCGTCGCAGACGCATTTGCTCGCCATGGAGAGCACGCCCTTCTTGGCCTGCGCGTCGAACTCGGTCACATCGGCCTCGGCAGGGATGTCGTAGATGTGCGGGTGACCGACGACGATCTCAGCAAAGCGTGCGGCGTCGGCAATGCCCTCGACCACGGTGGCGGGGCCGCGGTGCGCGTCGCCCGCGCAGTACACGCCGGGGACGTTCGTCTCGAACGCGGGACCCTTGCGATCCATCTCGATGCCGTTCGCGGCCATGAGATCGGCGTCGACCTGCTCGCCCACGGCGGAGATGACCATGTCGCAGGGGATGGTGAACTGCTCGCCGGATTTGACGGGGCTGCGGCGGCCGGTCTCGTCGGACTCGCCGAGGATCATCTTATCGCACAGGAGCTTGCCACGGCTCTGTTTGACGGGCGCGGCCAGCTCGACGAACTCGACGCCCTCGTCGATGGCGAGCTGGAGCTCGTGCTCATCGGCGGGCATGAACTTCTTCGTGCGGCGATAGAGGATGGTCGCATGCGCACCCATGCGCTTTGCAACGCGCGCGGCGTCCATGGCGGTGTTGCCCGCGCCGACAACGACGATGTTGCCGCTCAGGCAGGGCTTGACCTGCTTTTTCATGCGCTTCATCCACTCGATGACGCCCTGCACGTTGCCCTCAATGTCGAGCTTGCCGGGCTTCCACGCGCCGGTGGCCATCAGGATGTGCGTGTAGCCCATCTTCTTGAGCTGTTCGACGGACGGAGCAGGCTTGCCGAGCTTCACTTCGATGCCGTAGCGCTCCATGAGCGCGATGTCCTTGTCGATGGCCTCGTCGCTGATGCGGAAGGCGGGGATGACATAGCGCGGCACGCCGCCGAGCTTGCGCTCGCGCTCGAAGATCGTGGTGGGAACACCCTCGCGGCCAAGGAAGTACGCCGCGGCGATACCGGTCGGGCCGCCGCCGACGATGGCAACCTTCTTGTCGTCAACGGGCTCTGGCATACGGAGCGATGCCATGAGCGCACTGTAGCCCTTTTCCGCGGCGAGCAGCTTTGTCTCGCGAATGTGGACAGATTCCTCATAGAAGTTGCGCGAGCACTTGCCCTGGCAGCGGTGCGCGCAGATGGTGCCGGTGATAAACGGCAGGGCGTTCTTCTCGGTGATGAGGCGGAGCGCCGGGCCGTAGAGCCCCTTGCGGCAGAGCTCAAGATATTCGGGAATGTCCTGCTCGATGGGGCAGCCGCCCTTGCAGGGTGCCTCAAAGCAGTCGAGAAGAGGAACCTGCTCTTTGCTCTTGCGGGAGGGCAGGGGCTTGATTGCCTTGAGGTGGTGGAAGTCGTGCAGGGCAGAGGCCGCGAGGTCGGAGATCGCGGCGGGATCGTTGCCCGTGAACGCGCGGTAGGGCATATTCTCGACCTTTTCGACCATCTGGTGCAGGCGGTTGTAGCCGCCGGACTTCAAAATGGTGGTGGCGACGGTGATGGGCCAGATGCCGGCGGCAAAGAGCTTGTCACAGTTGAAGTAGTCCGCGCCGCCTGCGAACGAAATGCGCATCTTGCCGCCAAACTGGCGGGATCGTCAGTGGGAAGAGGCTGCGGCCGGACATGTACATTTCCTCGTTGGGAAGCTCGCCGCGCGTCGTGTCGACGGGGAAGGTGTTGGAGAGCTTGAGGCCGAATTCAAGGCCCTGCTTATCCGCAATCTTTTGCAGCCGCTCGAACATCGGCACGGCGTCCTCCCACTGGAGGTCCTCGTTGAAGTGGTGCTCATCGAAGACGATGTAGTCATAGCCCATGGAATCGAGGATGCTGCGCGCGGTCTTGTAGCCGAGAATGGTCGGGTTGCACTTGACGAAGGTGTGCAGATGCTTTTCCTTGAGAAGATAGCTTGCGATGCGCTCAATCTCCTGCGGCGGGCAGCCGTGGAGCGTGGAGAGCGTAACGGAGCGGGAAACATTGGGGGAGATCGAGGCGATGAAGTCCTTTTCCTTGGGGAAGAGCTCGGTCAGGACTTTTTTACATTCCTTGAACTGCGCGGTCTTGCCCGCGTCCATCATGTTGTTGATATAGGTGTTGACCTTGCGGCCCTTGATGCCGTCCAGGTCGTAGCCGACGGACATATTGAACACGAACCCGTCGGGATCGCCGAAGCCGTAGACCTTGCTCATGACCTTGAGCGCGCACCAGGCCTTGATGTACTCGTCCTGCGCCTGCTGCACGGTCAGCTCGGTCGACCACTCCTGGTTGTAGCCCTCGTCAGCGGCGAGGATACAGGGGCGGGGAACACAGGCGGCAAGCTCCGCACCGTCCATTTTCTGCACGGTCTTGACCTCGAAAAAGCGCGCGCCGGCGGCATAGGCCGCGATGATATTCTGCGCAAGCTGGCTGTTGGGGCCGGCGGCGGGGCCAAACGGTGTTTCGATGCGCTCGCCGAAGATCGGCAGGCTTTTGCCGCTTGCGTGATAGTGCTTATGAACGCCGAACACATCGCCGCACTTCGCGTATTCGCTCGTCACCCAGTTCATCAGAGAGTCGAACGGAATGGGATACATTTTTTCAGACATTGTTTTTTCCTCCCGCTTGCTTAATAGGTTCTGTGATTCAACTCGCCCCAGAGTTTCTTGGCGGCTTCAAGAATGTGCGCATTTTCGGCTTCTTCGTCGATGCCGACGAGCTGGCGGTCGAGCATGAGGGTCTTGCCGGCGGCGATGGTGGTTTGGCACTGGCGGCCCGTCATGCCGAAGATCATGTGGCCGTCGATATTCTCGTCGGAGAACGGGGTGAACGGCTTATAGTCCATGACGATGATGTCCGCCGCGGCACCGGGCTTCAGCACGCCGAGCGTGTCGGGGAAGTATTTTTCACCGATCTTTGCGTTGTTCTTGAAGAGCATATCCGTGACCTCGCACCAGCCGACGTTCGGCAGGCAGTTCTGGCTGCGCTGGGAGCAGAGGGTGACCTTGAGGGACTCAAGCATATCGTTCGTGTAGGCGTCTGTGCCCATGCCGAGAAGAATGCCGCGCTTGTGGAGTTGGAGGACGGGGCAGATGCCGATGGCGTTGCCCATGTTGGATTCCGGATTGTTCACGACCATCGTGCCGGTCTCTTTGATGATCTCCATTTCGGCGGTGTTGACGTGGATGCAGTGGCCGAGGATGGTCTTGGGGCCGAGAATGCCGTGATCCTGCAAGCGCTGGACGGGGCGGCGGCCGTAGTTCTGGAGGGAGTCGTACACATCGTTCATGCCCTCGGACACGTGGATGTGATAGCCCGTGCGGCCGTTGTTGGCCGCGACCATGCGGTCGAAGGTCTTATCGGAGATCGTGAACAGCGCGTGGCCGCCGAACATTGCCGCGAGCATCGGGTCCTTATTCTTTTCGCATTCGGTGATAAAATCGGCGTTCTCCTGAATGGCCTGTAAGCACTTCTCCTCGCCGTCGCGGTCTGAGACCTCATAGCACAGGCAGGAGCGAAGGCCCAGGCGCTTGCTCTCCTCGGCAATCGTGTGGAGCGTGCCGGGAATCTCACCGTAAGAGGCGTGATGGTCGAAGATCGTCGTCACGCCCTGCTTGATGGAGTCGATGTAAAGCGCGGTGGCGGACGCCCTTGTGCCGTCCATCATCAGATGGCGGTCGATGGCCCACCATGTGCCGTCAAGGACTTCGTAGAAGTTCGTCGGGTTGTTGCCGACGATGGAAAGGCCGCGGGCGAGGGCGGAGTAGATGTGCGTGTGCGCGTTGATGAACGCGGGCATGATGACACCGCCTTTGGCGTCGATGATCTCGGCGTCGGGATACTTGGCGCGAAGCATCGCTTCCTCGCCTACTTCGACGATCTTCGTGCCCTCGAAGGCGACGGCGCCGTGCTCATAATAGCCCTGTGCATCTGCGTTGCGGGTGATGAGACGACCGTTGGTGACAAGTTTCATAAGTTTGCTCCTCCTTTTTCTTTTGCCTTTTCCCCGCCGCGAAAGCGGCACCGCAAGGGGAAAGAAAAAAGCGCTCCTCACACAGACCTTATCATCTCCACGAAAGGGGAGACCGTACAGCCCGTGCGCGAAGCACTACGTTGCAGCTACCAAACGGTAATTTAGTTTGTAAAAATATTTTACAGGAATCGCGAACAAAATGCACGTTTTTTCGTCTAAACTGACGTAGAAAATAAAAACGTAATTTTGTGCAATCCGTGGAAAGATAAAAAGATGCCCCGCAGCGGCCGTGTAAGCCCCGTCAAAACCTGCACCATTCTGGACAGGTGGGTCGCCTCTGTCCGGCTTTATTGCTTCCAACGTCCAGCCGCAGACGGCAGCCGGGAGGCCTGCAAACCACCGGAGCGTACCGGCGTCCCTTATGACGAAATGTGGGTTTAAAAAGAACTTATCACGCACCCCGCAGGGCATGTTCAGTTTATCTCAGTTTTCGGAAAAAATCCGTCGCAATCGAAGTTTTACTCTTCGTCGGAAAGGATCTGCTCCATGAAGAGGTCGTAGACCTTGTCGATTTCCTCTTCGTCGTCAATGGTGACAAGGAACTCCTCGCCGTTTTCCATCTGGCTTTTGAGGATCACGAGACCGTATTCCTCTTCGTTTTCCTCGTCCTCGCTGTCCTCTTCGACCACGGGGAAGAAGGCCATATACGTCGTGCCATTATGCTCGAGCGCGTCGACGTATTCCAGCTCTATATCGTTGCCCTCGTCATCGGTCAGCGTGACGAAATTGGGGCCGAACTCATCGTTCATGGGGGAACACCTCCTGAAAGTTTGTGCTCGCATTATACCGCACCTTGCGGCAAAATGCAAGACAAGATACGTACCACTTGACAGCCGTGCTATACTGTATTCTGTATCACTATTGAAAATCGGCTATGCGCGCTTGCGCATATTTCTATCGCAAAGGAGGAGGCGCTTTATGGAAGAAAACCGCGCAGAAAACCAGACGCCCCAAAGACAGCACACCCAGCACCCCACGCATCAGGCGCACAAAAAGAAAAAATCCGGCACGGCCAAGCGGGTCATCGGCACCATCTTAGCCATCGGACTCACGACCTGCCTGATGTTTTTCGCCATCTTCATGGTCTACGTGCATACGTCGCTCGATCTGAATGTGGACATCTCGGCCTACACGCTCAAGCAGAGCTCAACGGTCTACTATCAGGACAAGGCGAGCGGGGAGTGGGTGGAGCTGACGAAGCTCCACGGCGTAGAGAACCGCACGCTCGTGAGTATCGACGACATCCCCAAGCATGTGCGGGACGCGCTCATCTCCATTGAGGACGAGCGCTTTGAAAGCCACCACGGCGTGGACTGGAAGAGCACGGCGAAAGCCATTCTCGGCAAGCTCACCGGCACGTCGACCCGCGGCGGCTCGACGATTACCCAGCAGGTCGTGAAGAACATGACCGGCGACAACGAGGTGACTATAAAGCGCAAGGTGACAGAGATCTTCCGTGCGCTGCGCCTCGAGAAGAACTACTCGAAAGACGAAATTCTCGAGACGTACCTGAACCTCGTCTACTTCGGCAACGGCTGCAGCGGTATTGAGGCCGCGGCGGAGGGCTACTTCGGCAAGACCGTTGGTGAGCTGAGCATCGCGGAGGCGGCGTCCATCGTCGGCATCACGCAGTTCCCCTATAAATATGATCCGTCGCGCGGCGACTGGTACCGCGAGCAGAACAAGGAGCGCCAGCTCACCGTTCTTTATAAGATGCACGAGCTTGGCAAGATCAGCGACGAAGAGTACGAGCAGGCAAAGGCCGAACCGCTCGTCTTCTCCTGGGACCCGGGTTTTGTTCCTTCTGCGGGGGTTGCAAGCAGGGTGGATACCGCCTCGAGCACGGAGTATGACTCCTACTTTGTTGAGCGCATGTTCAACGACATCGTCGCCGATATGCACGAACAGCTCGGATATGATGAGTCGGTCGCAAAGGATCTGCTCTACACCGGCGGCTACTCCATCTACTGCACGGTCGATCCCAAAGTGCAGTCGATCGTGGAGAGCGTTTACGCCGACCGCAATAACCTGAACTACACCTCGTCCAAGGGCGAGCTGCTCCAGTCCGGCGCGACGATCATCGACAATACGACGGGCGACATCGTCGCCGTTGCGGGCCGCGTGGGCGAGCGCGAGGGGCGGTTCCTGCTCGACTATTCGACCGTTGTGCGTCAGTGCGGTTCTGCCATCAAGCCCTTGAGCGTTTATGCGCCCGCGCTGGACGCCGGCGTCATCACGCCCGCGAGCGTCATCGACGACTATCCCGTTGAAATGCTCGGCGGCAGTATTTGGCCGGTGAACGCCTACTCGGGCTACCGCAGCATTATGACGCTGCAAGACGCCATCCGCAATTCGTCCAACCCTACGGCGGTGCGCACGGCCATCAAGCTGACGCTGCCCGCGTCGTATGCGTTTATGACCGAAAACTTAAGCTTCACGACGCTGACGAACGACGATATGACCGCGGCGGGCGCGCTCGCGCTCGGCGGCCTTTCCAAGGGCGTGACGACGCGCGAGATGGCCGCGGCCTACGCAACATTTGCCCGCGGCGGCGTTTACACCACGCCGAGAACGTATACCGAGGTGCTTGACCACAACGGCAACGTCATCCTTGAAAATAAGACCGAGTCCCACGTCGCGATGGAGGAGAGCACCGCCTATGCGATGAACGAACTCCTGAAAAATGTCGTGCGCAACGGTACGGGTACGGGCGCGAACTTCTCCGGTATGACCATCGCCGGTAAGACCGGTTCGACCAACAGCAACAACGACCGTTACTTTGTCGGTTACACGCCGTATTACACGGCAGCGGTCTGGGTCGGCTACGACACGCCGACGCGCATCGTGGCGAGCGGCAACCCCGCCGCCACGCTGTGGAAGACGTTTATGAGCAAGGTCCACGCGGGCCTTCCGAACAAGGACTTTGAAGTCAGCAGCGCCGACATGGTCAGCGTGACCGTCTGCACGCAGACGGGACTTCTGGCCTCGGCCGGCTGTCCCTCGCAGACTGTCAAGGTCGCAAAGAACTATGCGCCCTCGCTGAGCTGCGACGGACACATCAGCGTAACCGTCTGCGCCGATTCCGGCATGCTCGCCTCCGACTACTGCCCGAATGTTACGACGGCCTATGTGCTCGATCTGAGCCAGCCGAACGTCAGCAGCGGTTGGGGCTACAAGCGCGAGCTTCTCACGACGCCGCTGAGCGCCGCGCTTCAGGCAACGTATCAGGCACAGCTCGAAGAAGGGCTCATTTCGTCGATCCCTGCAGGCGAACCGGTGCGCACGAACAGCGGCACAGTGCAGCTATACAGCGATCTGATGTACAGCGGCATGTGCACGACGCACACAACGCCGCTGGAGCCCACGCCGGACCCGGATGCACCGGATGACGGCAGCGGCACGACGCCGGGCGGTGATGCCACCACTGGCGGCGACAGCGGCACACAGACGCCGTCTGACAACACTGGCACGGCGGGAGACAGCGCATCCGGCGATGTCGGAGACAACGGCCAGTTCCTCAACTGGCTGCTCAATAACGGCGGCACAGGCCGGTAAAAAGCAATAAAAAAGAGAACGGTTTTCACCGTTCTCTTTTTTATGCGGCAGCTTCCGCTTTTGCGTTTCGAATCTGCGCGAACAGCAGCAGGAGGAAGGGGAAGAGCACCATCCCTGCCACGCCGAACGTGCAGTAGCCGAGGTACATCGCAAAAAGCGACGCGACCGGCGGCAGCCCCGCCTGCGCGGAGAGAAGCTTGGGCTCAAGCGTGTTGCGCGTGATGAGCGTGCAGAGGTAGAGCGCGAGGAGCACGATGGCCTTGGGCGGGAAGCCGAACAGCAGCGTGAAGACCGCCCACGGCACGAGCGCCGTGCCCGTGCCGAAGACCGGCAGCGCGTCGAGCAGTGTGATGAGAAAGGCGAGCAGCAGGGAATAGCTCTGGTGCATGAGGAGAAAGCCGATAAGAAGCTCTGAAAACGTGATGAGCGACAGCGTTGCCTGCGCGCGCAGCCACCGCGCAAGCGAGCGCATTACGCCGCCGCGAAAGAGCCGCAGCTTTGCCATCGCTTCTTCCGGCACGGCGTGTTCGAGTGCCGCGCAGAGCTCGGGGTACGACGCGGAGGTGAAGAAGATCGCAAGCACGCCCGTCGCGATGGCGAGCACGCCGCCCGGCAGCGCCGCGGCGGCAGAGCCGAGCCACGCCATCGCGCGCGAAGACAGCGAGCGCAGCAGGCTGTCCGCATCCGTGACGGCCCTGAAAAGCTGCTCGTGCAGATAGCCGCTGAGCCATTCGGGACTCGACGCGCTGAACTGCTCCAATCGGGAGAGCAGATCGTCCGCTGCGGCGGGGATCGCGTCGAAAAACGCGGGCGCGGCGGCGAGCAGCGCGTTCGTCTGAGAAAGCAGCGTAGACCACAGGAGCGACAGCAGCCCGCCGAGCAGAAACAGCAGCGTCAGCGTCAGGATCAGCGCGGAAAAGCCACGTTGAAAGTGAAATTTCCGCCGCAGATACAAAACGACCGGTTCCAGCAGCGCCGCGACGAGCAGCGCGAGCAGAAACGGCAAACACCACGGCAGCACATAGCGAAAGCAGACATAAAAGAGAGATGCACCCATGAAAAGCGCGAGCGATAAAGTGAGGAAGCGTCTTAGCCGTTTTTCAGTCAAATTTTGCAGACCTCCCATCGAAAAAAGTGTTGCAATATGCGTTAAGATATGCTAAAATCCTGCCATATAAAGACAGATGACCGCGAAGGAGAAACATTATGGCGCCTGCAACGAAATTTTATTTGGTCTCGGCAGAGGCCCTTCCGGAAATTTTTATCAAGGTGGCGGAGGCGAAGCGCATGCTCCAGTCCGGCGAGGTGCGCACCGCGGGTGACGCCGCCCGCGCCGTCGGCATCAGCCGCAGCGCATTTTATAAGTACCGCGATGCGGTGCGCCCCTTCAACGATATGAAGACCGGCCGCATCATCACGTTCTACACGATGCTCAAGAACAACCCCGGCGTATTGTCCGACGTCCTTTCTATTTTTGCCGGTTCGGGCGCGAATATTCTGACCATCAACCAGAGCATTCCCACCAACGGCTGTGCCGCGGTGACGATCTCGGCCGAGACGTCCGAGATGCAGGAGTCGATCGAGGAGATGATGGCGCGGGCGCTTGCGCTCGATGGCGTGGTGCGTTTCGATATTCTCGCGGCCTGAGTCACGGCAAGATACGGAAGTTCATACGATGGATTGGCGGTTGCTGTAAACGCGCTGCCAATCCATTTTTGTTGGAAGTGGTTCTTCTTATGAGCCTGATTGTACAGAAATTCGGCGGCAGCTCCGTGCGCGACTATGCGCATCTTCTGCGCATGGCGCGCATCGTCAAATCGCGGGTGGACGAAGGCGACGACGTGGTCGTCGTTCTCTCCGCGCAGGGCGACACGACGGACGGCCTGCTGCAAAAGGCAAAGGAGATCAGCGAGCGCCCCTCGCCGCGCGAACTCGATATGCTGCTCTCCGCGGGCGAGCAGATGAGCGCCGCGCTCGGCGCGATGACGCTGCGGTCCATCGGCGTGGAGGCGGTATCCCTCTGCGCATGGCAGATCCCCATCGAAACGGACGGTACACATGGGAACGCGGAGATCGAACTGATCGACACCGCGCGTATCCGGAAGGAGCTGGCCGAGGGCCGCGTTGTGGTCGCGGCGGGCTTTCAGGGCGTCGACGAAAATGGCGACATCACGACGCTCGGACGCGGCGGCTCGGACACGAGTGCAGTGGCGCTCGCCGCGGCGCTGAAGGCCGATGGGCTCGTCATCTACACAGACGTGGACGGGATATTTTCCTCTGACCCGCGCATCTGCAAGAACGCTGTGCGGCGCGAGGTGATCTCGTATGACGACATGCTGTTGCTCGCACAGAAAGGCGCACAGGTGCTTCACGACCGCAGCGTGGCGCTCGCGCAGGCGGGCGGCGTGCCCATCACCGTACGGTCGTGCAGGGAAGGGGGCAATGGCAGCGTCGTTTGTGAAACGGACGAAGATATAAGCATCGTCGGCGTGACGCAGAAAAAGAGTGACCGGAGCCGCCTTGCGGCCATCACGGCGGTCGGCGGCGCGCTGCCGAGCATCGAGAAAGAGAAGGTAGCCGTCACGGCGCTCGAACGGGCGGAGATCACCGTCTTCGCCGTTGCGGCGGGGGAGCGGTTCATGAGCTTTTACGTCCTGCGCGACGACGCAGAGCGCGCCTTGCAGCTCGTGCACGACGCGCTGATCGCCGCGAAAGAATGAAAAAAGACCCGTTGGAGCATCCAACGGGTCTTGCCTTTTGCAAGCTGCTTATTCTTCGGCGTAGCGCTTTTTCGCCTTTTCGATCTTGGTCGAATAGCGGTCCTCTTCAGAGAAGATGCAGCCGCAGTATTTCTGCATGTAGAGGCCCATCTCGCGCGCCTTGGCCTGCCCCTCGCGAAAACCGGGGCGGAAGTCACGGTAGTAGAATTCGACGCCGTACTTCTTGCCCATCGTCTCGCCCACGGCCTTTAAGAGCTCGTGGTTCTGATACGGAGAGATGAGCAGGGACGATGTGAACGCGTCGTAGCCGTGGTCGGCGGCGTATTTGGCCGCCGTGCCGAGGCGGATGGTGTAGCAGTGCGCGCAGCGGTGGTCGATATCTGCACTCACGGCGCGGACAAAGTCGCGCAGGCCGTAATCCTCTAAAATATGCACTTCTACATGCTCTTTTTCCCCGTATTCGAGCAGCGTGCGGCGGCGCGCGTCATACTCCGTCCAGGGGTGAATGTTCGGGTTGAACCAGAGTGACGTGGGCTCGATCCCGTCGGCGCGCAGCGTGTCCACGCAGTAGACCGAGCAGGGGGCGCAGCAGGAGTGCAGCAGCAGTTTATCCATCAAAAAAGACCAGCTTTCCTTGTGTCGTTTCTGCCAGCATACCACAAGCGCGCGGCAAAGTCCACGGGAAAAGAAAATTAAGCGAATGGCGCAGGATCGTTCACGATTTATACATTGACTATTCAATCAAATGCGTAGTATAATACATTGATTATTATGAACAAGTATGCCCATGCGGCAAAGGAGAAAATGTATGTGGATCGCGGACGGTTGGGAAGATTATGAGCTGCTGGACTGCGGCGGCGGAGAAAAGCTCGAACGCTGGGGAAAGCAAATTCTGGTGCGGCCTGACCCTCAGGCGATCTGGGAGACGCCGCGCACGAACCGCGGCTGGCGCAACGCGCAGGGCCGCTATTACCGCTCGTCCTCGGGCGGCGGACATTGGGACAAGGAGAAGCTGCCCGAGAGCTGGACGGTAAATTACAAGGATCTCAAATTCCAGGTCAAGCCCATGAATTTTAAGCACACGGGCCTGTTCCCCGAGCAGGCCGTCAACTGGGATTTTGCGCGCGAGAAGATCAAAAACGCGGGCCGGCCCATCCGCGTGCTGAACCTTTTCGCCTACACCGGCGGCGCGACGGTCGCGTGCGCGGCGGCAGGCGCTCAGGTCTGCCACGTGGATGCGGCAAAGGGCATGGTCAACTGGGCACGCGAGAACGCGCGTGTCAGCGGCCTTTCCGATGCGCCGGTGCGCTGGATCATCGACGACTGCGCGAAATTTGTCGAGCGTGAGATCCGCCGCGGCAAGGTGTATGACG
>OCSH01001289.1_pt1 | contig 19314 bp, 12 predicted proteins | sample 1538371 | NCBI WGS metagenome assembly OCSH01 (sample SAMN04571687, study PRJEB22368) | human gut metagenome | biome: human gut; material: stool | host: Homo sapiens | place: Luxembourg | collected 2012-06-01 | reverse complement strand
CGGTGTGGTGAGGGGATTGCATTTCCAAAAACCTCCGTATGCCCAATCCAAACTGGTGCGGGTGGTGAAAGGTCGGGTACTGGATGTGGCGGTGGATATCCGGAAGGGATCGCCTACGTTCGGAAAGTATGTTTCTGTTGAATTAACGGAGGAGAATAAACGGCAGTTTTTCGTTCCGCGGGGATTTGCCCATGGATTTGCGGTATTGAGTGCGGAGGCCGTGTTTCAGTATAAATGCGATAATTTTTATGCACCGGAAAGTGAGGGGGCTTTAGCCTGGGACGATCCGGATTTGGGAATAGACTGGCGGATTCCGGCCGCTAAGGTGATCCTTTCTGAAAAGGACAGACACCATCCATGCCTGAAAGATGCCTGTGATTGGTTTGACTATAATGTGAATCTCTATGAATAGGATATTGGTGACCGGAGCCAACGGACAGTTGGGGAATGAGATGAGGCGGCTGGCTGTATTCTGCTTTCGGGAATCATTTTGTAAAGACCATACAGCGTTTGACAGTGGAAAGAGAGCAGTTGAATGTCGTATTTGACCAGGTGGGAACGCCGACTTATGCCGCCGATTTGGCCACTTTGATCGTTCACGCCATCGAAACGGGAAAATACAGGCAACATCAGGGAATTTACCATTTTTCCAATGAGGGCGTGTGTTCGTGGTATGATTTTGCTAAAGAGATCGTTGCTTTATCGGGAAATACTTGTGACATCCGGCCGTGCCATTCGGATGAGTTCCCGGGTAAAGTAAAACGTCCGGCTTTCTCAGTGCTGGATAAAACAAAAGTGAAACGGGATTTTGATTGTACCATTCCTTACTGGAAGGATTCACTTGTGAAATGTATAAATGAATTAAAACGGAAATAATGGATTTTAAAAGGAATATATTGATTACCGGTGGTGCCGGTTTTATCGGCTCGCATGTTGTGCGTCTGTTTGTGACGAAATATCCGGAATATCATATCATTAATCTGGATAAGCTGACTTATGCGGGGAATCTGGCCAATCTGGCAGACATCGAACAGCAGTCGAATTATACTTTTGTAAAAGCAGATATCTGTGATTTTGAAAAGATACTGGAATTGTTCCGGCAGTACTGCATCGACGGAGTGATCCATCTGGCAGCGGAAAGCCATGTAGACCGCTCGATCAAAGATCCGTTTACCTTTGCTCAGACGAATGTGATGGGGACCCTGTCTTTGTTGCAAGCCGCTAAAGTAAGCTGGGACGGACAATATGACGGGAAACGTTTCTATCATATCTCTACCGATGAGGTGTATGGGGCCCTGAAGTTTGACGGCACCTTTTTTACGGAGACAACGAAATATGATCCGCATTCCCCCTACTCGGCTTCGAAAGCTTCTTCCGATCATTTCGTGAGGGCCTTTCACGATACTTTCGGTATGCCTACCCTTGTAACCAATTGCAGTAATAACTACGGTCCTTACCAATTCCCGGAAAAGCTAATCCCTTTGTTTATCAATAATATCCGTCACAATAAACCTTTACCCGTTTACGGAAAGGGGGAAAATGTGCGTGACTGGTTGTATGTGGTGGATCATGCCCGGGCCATCGATCTTATTTTCCATAATGGAAAGGTAGCCGAAACATATAATATCGGTGGCTTTAACGAATGGAAAAATATCGATTTGATCCGGGTTCTGATCAAGACGGTAGATCGCTTACTGGGACGCCCTGAAGGAACATCGGAGAAGCTGATCACATACGTGACAGACCGGGCCGGACATGATTTGCGCTATGCTATCGATTCGACGAAACTGAAAAATGAATTGGGCTGGGAACCTTCTTTACAGTTCGAGGAGGGTATAGAGAAAACGGTGAAATGGTATCTGGATAATCAGGAGTGGCTGGATCAGGTGACGAGCGGAGATTATCAGGGATACTATGAAAGGATGTATGGCAATAGATAGGCAAAAAACGGAAACGGTTCATTGGCACGCCGTCTTCACCGCCTCGCGTGCGGAGAAGAAGGTGCGTGACCGGTTGGAGGAGCTGGGAGTGGAGTGTTTTTTGCCGGTACAGACGGTGTTGAGGCAGTGGACGTACCGGAAGTCGCGGGTGGTGGTGCCGGTGATTGCGGGGTTGGTGTTTGTGCGGGTAGGCCGTCAGGAGCAGGTGAAGGTGCTGCAGACGAAGGGGGTGGTGGCTTTTCTGAGGCTGAAGGGAGAGGCGGGGGCTGCTGTGATTCCGGATAAGCAGATGGAGGACTTCCGTTTTTTGCTGGATTTCTCTGAGGAAGCGGTGGAAATGACCAATGAAAATATAAAGGCCGGTGATTTGGTCAGGGTAGTGAAAGGTTCGCTGAGGGGGATGGAAGGTGAACTGATCAGACACAAGGGAGTGACGAAGGTGTTGGTACGTATCGATATGTTGGGGTGTGCTATGGTTAGTATTCCGGCAAGCTTTGTAGAAAAATTAAATAAGTAATGATCGGCGATGAAAGAGTTTTCGGTTTGTTATGATCGTTTTTGCCTGGGGAATTATACCCTGGTTTGTGATGGCTCGGATACCGTTCAAGCGACCGCGGATCTGGGGGCTTTCGAGATGTATGTCCTGGGCATGTGGAACGATGGGCTGGTGGTGACGATGAAGGCATACGATGAGGTTTGTGGTGAAAATCAGTTTGTCCTGCTTGTACCGGACGGCAGCGAGCAGTTGATGAGTTTCTCCCCGGGTAGAGGTTTTGTGGTCCGGCCATACCGGGCGGCACGTCAAGGCCGTTTTGCCTATTTGCTTGATTTCTTATGCGGTTTGAAATACAAAGGTTATCAGGGGTATGAGGAGTATGACGAGGAAGAAAAGATGATTTTCGGTATTGTGCGGGTCGGGGAAAAATCCCTGACCTATGAAGGAAAAAATTTGAAGGAAGTGAAATCTGATTTCATTCAAAAAATCGAACAAGAAACTGCGTCAAGGGATAATAAAATAACAAATTCAGAAATTTAGAAATTGAAACCGATTGATTAAAAGAATTATTACGGTTTCAAAAGTGACAAAGGTTACAGTGGTTCAGTCTGACTTCTGTAACCTTTGTCACTTTTGTAATTCTGCTAACCGATAGAGGTGCCCCTAATTCACTTCCAACTTCCCTGATTTCAAAAGATCAGGGAAGTTTTGTTTATAACCGGAAACCGGTTCCGTAAACCGTTTTTATCCACAAAGCAAAAAGACGGTCTGTGAGAGAATACGTCTTATTGATTTCTGTGATAAAATCTTTATCCAGCAACTTCTTTATAGCCGATTGTACAGCGCTGGCCGAAGCCAGCCGATGACGTTTAATAAAAGCAGAAGAAGTGACTTGACGGGCTTCTCCATCTTTTGCAATGGCGTACAACACTTCTTTCTGACGTTCCGGTATATTGGAAAGGATTTCCCGGAATATGGTGTCGTTGTCACTTAGTAGCCTATCGATACTTTGTTGAAGAATACTAATCGTACACTCCTTATTGTTTTCAGTATCTGCAAAACCTTCATTAAAAGTTTTTTGAATATAATAAGTATGCCCCTGAAACAAGGCGTATACCCGTTTGGCCGTGTCCTCGGAAATAGATTTTCCGAATTTATTGAAATTACCGACAATGAAGGGAATATATTTCTCGTCGGGGATAGCACTTAGTTCGAGTATATCCGCACTATGGTAAAATGGACGTGAGGCAGATACGAACATATTTTGCATCATATGCCGTTCACTTCCTGCGAAAATGAAATGGCAATTGCTTATTTTTTGAATATGTGTCCGCAACAGAGCCTCGATATTCTTTTCCGGATATTTAGCGATCTGCTGAAATTCGTCGATGGCAATAATACAGGGTTTATCGGCTTTGGCAAGATAAACGAAAATTTCATCCAACGTATATTCGGGTCGGTCGATATCCCCTAACTCCAAACTAAAAGTCGGGGTATTCGACAGTGGATCGAAACCGAATTTCCCGCTAATCGATTTCAGCGTCTGCATAAAAAGTTGAGTCATTCTTTTACTCCGGGGCAGCAACGTTTCATAAATTTCTTTCCCCAGCGTATAAGTAAACTCCCTCAGACTGGAAGTATGTAAGATGTCGATGAAAAAAGTGTAATACGTTTTTTTCCATTCCGGTTTTTCATAACAAAACTGAATTAATCCCGTCTTTCCCATCCTTCTCGGGGAAATAATCACCAAATTATTTCCGTTATCCAACGACCGGATCAAACGGGCCGATTCTTCTTCCCGATCACAAAAATAGGCCGGATCGATTTTCCCCGTCACAATAAAAGGGTTCACTATTTTCTTCATAACTCCATTTTTATACAAATATAATTATATTATTTGAATTATGCAAATCGCATAATATTCCTTGGTGTCTGTATGTCGTGGAAATTGGTTTATTTGACGGTGTTCGTACAGGACTGGTGCGGGTGGTGACGGATAAGGGAATTTTTTGTCGATGATTTTCCAAACCTTATTGATAAAAAATGCGAATACTAGTGAAAAAACGAATCTTTCTAACCTGGAAAATTTATGAGACAAGAAATGGAGAAAACGGTTTTGAAAGGAAGACACGGAGGTTGGTCGATATGGCTATCTGTAGCTTTCGGAATGGTATGGCTTTTATTGCTTCCCGGACAGTCGGTGGCTAGGGTTCCGGGCAGTAGGGACAAACAACAAACTGCGGAAACGTTGCGGGTTGTTCACGGTAGGGTAACGGATGAGAACGGAGCTCCGATTGTGGGGGCGAATGTTTGGATAAAGGGGACTATGGTAGGAGTGGCTACCGATGTCAACGGAGATTATACCTTGCGGATAAACCCTGAGGCGAAGACGTTGAGTGCTTCATTTATCGGTTATTCAGAGGCGGAGAAGACGATTATGCCGGGAATCGGGGTTTATAATTTTACTTTAAAGCCGGAAGCCAGGAAGCTGGACGAGGTTGTGGTGGTCGGGTACGGTACTACCCGGCTCAGGGATTTAACCGGTTCGGTATCTTCTGTCGGGGCTGCTGATCTGGAAAAGGAACCGGTGATGAATGTCGCTTCTGCCTTGCAGGGGAAAGCGCCGGGGGTTCAGGTGTCTATGGCTTCGGCGAAACCCGGTGAACCGGTGAAGATCCGGGTGAGGGGATCCACTTCGTTGGAAGGTACCAATGAACCTTTGTATGTGATCGACGGTATTCCGGCCGAACAAGCCGATATGATCGCCATAAACCCGGACGATATTCAGTCGATCGATATATTGAAGGATGCTTCGGCAGCGGCTATTTATGGGTCGAGGGCCGCTAATGGCGTGGTATTGATTACAACCAAACGGGGGATACAGAATGAAAAGCCTCAGCTGAATCTGAAGTATTTTACCAATTTCGATACCCAGATAGAGAATTTCAGCATATTGAATGCGAATGAATTCCGGAATGTCATGATGGATGCTGCAATCAATACGTTAAAAGTGGATCCGACCAATGAAACGGCTTTGAGTATTAAAGAAGGGACTATCCTGAAGGATGCCGATACAGATTGGTATAAACTATTGTCACAGAAAGCTTCAACGAACAGTGTGGAGCTTTCGGTGAGGGGAGGAAGTTCAAGACTGAAATATTTTACTTCCTTCGGGATGAGTTTCCAAAATGGAGTATTGAAAGGGGATGACCTGAAACGGTATACCGGGCGGATCAACCTGGACTGGGATGTGACTTCGGTATTGAAATTCGGTACCAATGTAAGTTTGGCGTATACCGATCAATCCCAGGAAGGACAAGGGTTGTGGCAGATCAAACAGTTTCGTCCGGATGTCCCGGTTTATGCAGAGGACGGTAGTTATTATAAGATCGGTACGACAGATAATCCGGTGGCCAAAACGAAGATTACCAACCGGAACGATGTTTATCGGTTTAATGGGACGGTATTCGGGGAGGCCCAGATTATTCCGGGACTTCGTTTTCGTTCAACTTTCTCTGTAGCTAAGAACTTTAATTTCACCCACCAATATTATCCCAGTTTTTTACAGGAAGGTAATTATTATAACAATTATACCGGTAAAGCTGTACGGGGAAGTAACGAATCGGTACGTACCCTTTGGGATAATACATTGAAATATGAGGGGACATTTAAGGAAATACATGCTTTGGATGCTTTGTTCGGAGTCTCGTTCGAGCGTTACAAGGCAGGTGATTTCAGTGCTACCGGTGTCGATTTTCCGATGGACAAAATCTTGAATAACCTGAGTAGTGCTACAACTCCTTACGATGTAAGCGGAAATTCGTCCGGAAATGGACTGATTTCGGTCTTCGGACGGTTTAACTACCAATTGATGGAAAAATATCTTTTCACTTTTACGGCTCGTTTCGACGGTTCGTCGAAATTCGGTTCGCACAATAAATACGGTTTTTTCCCCTCGGGGGCTTTTGCCTGGAAAATCGATCAGGAACCTTTCATGAAGGATATTGAAGAAGTGAACGAATTGAAATTAAGGCTTTCGGCCGGAGTGACGGGAACACAGAATATCGGTAATTATAACAATAAGGATCTTTATGGCCCGAACGATTTTCTGGGAAAACCGGGAATTATCCCGACAACCCTGGGAAATAACGATTTACGCTGGGAACGGACCAAGCAATTCGATATCGCTGTCGATTATGCTTTGCTGGATTACCGGTTGAGCGGATCTATCGGCTGGTATTATAAGAACACCAACGACCTGTTGTGGTATATCGATTTTCCGACTTCACTGCAACCCTTCAGCGGGATGTATAAAAATGTCGGACGGGTACAGAATAAGGGATTCGAGTGGATCGTCGATGCAAAAATTTTCAGGGAGACGGAGGTGAAATGGGACGTTACTTTTAATCTGGCCGTTAACCGCAATAAGGTGAAATCTTTGGTATCCGAAGGAGCACAGGATTGGGCCGGTAAAGGTGTGGTACAGGGAAGCGGTACCGAAGTACTGGCCGAAGGACATCCGGTGGGAGCTGTTCTGGGGTACCAGACCGACGGTATATTCCAGTCCTGGACACAGATCGAGGAATATAATAAAAAGGCACAGGAGCTGAGTAACGGGACTGCCACTTATTATTATAGCAGCGAGACCAAACCGGGACAGATTATTTACCGGGATGTGAATGGAGACGGGCATATCAGCGTGAAAGACCGGGTGATCATTGCTAATCCGGAACCGAAATTTCAGGGGGGATTTTCTTCCAATGTGTCCTGGAAAGATTTATCCCTGTATCTGATGTTCAATTATTCGGTAGGTGCAGAACGCTTGTATAACAATACTTTGCAAAATATTTCCGGTTCGTTGAACAACCTGATCGATTATAACCTTTACAACCGTTGGTCCGAACAGAATACGTCTTCCCGTTTACCGGCTTTGTATGTCGACGATCCGGTTCCGGCGACGAATAATCTGGAAGTACACAAAGCTTCTTATTTGAAGCTGTCGCATTTGCGGATCCAGTACAATTTGCCGGTATTGTGGGATGCCAGGTATTACAAAGGGGGACAGGTATATTTCGCTATCGCCAATCTTTTCACTATCACCCGCTATCCGGGAATCGATCCGGCAACGGTAGGTAGTGCTACGGCTAACTACGGAGGAAATTACGATAGTGATATTTATCCGGGTGTCCGTTCTTATACAATCGGGTTACGACTTAATTTTTAATTATTAGCACGAATGCTTATGAAAAAGATATTTATCCTTTTGATGGTCGGTAGTCTGCTGTTTTCCTGCCAGATTACGGACGTCCTGAACCAGGAGCCTCCGCATAATCTGACTCCTGATAATGCGATTACGGATGAAAAGTCGGCAGAAACCGCTTTGACCGGTATTTATGGTGAACAGATCGGGTATGAGTCTTATATGTCGATCGGAAATCATGCAATGACTGCCGGTATTTTGCAAAGAAACGACAATCCCGGCGTGGTTGTGAGTATCTATTATATCGAAAACCGTTTGCCGGAACTGAATCTGGTGGGGGCGGCATATACTCCTTTTTGGGATGCTTTTAATACGATTATCAATTCGTCGACGAAATTACTGGCTGTTTTGGAAGGAATGAGCGATAATCTGTTTACCGATGGACGGAAAACCACCATGATGGGAGAGATCCGGTTTCTGCGGGGGTGGTATATGTTCGATTTGTTGAGGATGTTCGGGGAATATGATAAATTGGACAGTAAATATGGGATGATCATCCGGGAGACTCCCCCTACTTCCGATGATGTTTATAAAGCCCGTTCGACGGTTCAGCAGACGTATGATTTTATCCTGAAGGATATCGAGTATGCTATATCGAACGCCCCGGATTTTACTTCTTCGGATTTTGCGTCGAAAATGGCTGCCAAGGCTCTTAAAGTGAAAGTACTTTTCTATATGGGGAAATACAGTGAGGCTTTAGAGGCTGCCAATACGTTTATCGGTGACGGAGAACGGGCATTGGTGGCCCCCTATTCGGCTGTTTTTACCGATTTTTCTAATCAGGAGCTGATCTATACCCGGGGATTTGCAGGGACAGATGAAGTGAAATATCAGGCCACGCGGGTACAGGCGTATTATAATGAGGGGAAATGGGGACCTACGGAGTCTTTTATGGAACTGGTCGGGGACGATCCCCGGAAAACGGTTATCCTGAAAAATGGAGTCGGGGATGTTTTCGGACCTCAGCAGACGATTCGGAAAGCTTCGAATGCAGAAGGAACAATGCCCACTTACCTGATGCGTTATTCAGAGATTTATATGATGAAAGCCGAATGTGAAGCCCGTACCGGGAAAGGAGATCCTTTGGCTACCCTGAATGCTTTACGTTCCGGTCATGGATTACCGGCTATTACGGGAGTGACCGATATATTACAGACGATCTATCAGGAATGGATACTGGAAATGGGGTTCGAGAATGGGCATGAATGGTACGCTACCTGGCGGATGGGAGTGGATCAACTTCTGGAAACCAATCGGGCTGTGGCTGAAAAAATGGCTACTGCCGCCGATCCCGAATTGTATAAAGCCAATTTGCCTTATAAACGGATTTATCCGATCCCTTCGAGCGAAATCAATGCCAATAAGTTGATGGAACAAAATCCGGGGAATAATTGATGGCCTGATTCAGGACTGAGTTTTTGTGGTTGAAGAGAGAATCGTGATAAAGTGGATTTTATTGCGATTCTCTTTTTTGTCGGAAAATAGCCCGGTACCCCCGTCTCCGTCCTTTATTGTTAAATATTATACAGTTGTTGGAAGGAAAGTTTACTCAAACGTTTCCCTTTAAAATTTTCACGTTTCTTTAACAAACCGGCCGGTTTTCGTATATTAATTCTTAATATTGTACCTGAAAATATGAAAGACAGAAACCTATGATGACTGTAATGATGAAGTTGACGGACAATAATTTTAAACGTAAAGTTACGTTGCGGGCTTCTGTTGGCATAGGGGAAAATATAATAGAATAAAGAAGCTCGCTGAAAGGCGGGCTTTTTTTTGCGATAAAAGTGAAGAGGTTCGAACTGACCGGTTTTGTCATGAAAAAAAGAGTAGAAATTAAAACCATACAATGAAAATCAAAGGAGAACCGAGGGCATTTCTGAGTAATGAGGCCCGACAATTACTGAATCTTTACGAATCGTTAGGGGAACGGGCAGAGATTTTTTTGCCGCGTCATATTTATGACAATCTGACCAGTTTTGTGAAGCTTTGTTTTGAAGAACCCGATGACCCGGCTGTCCAGCAGTCGGAGATCAACCGTTATTTGTTGAAGTTCCGGGAAGATATTCCGGGATATACGGATGTTGCTTTGATGCTTTGTCCGCATCATCCTTCCAAAGCTTTCGAATTGAGTGGAAGGCGGGGAGAGTTTGTGAAGAAGATCGATGAGTTCCTGGATACCGAAGCAGTAAGTCCTGATTCCAGAGTTCTCTTGAAAAATATTAAAGACACTCATGATTTTTCGGTAGGAACTCCTCCTGTGCGCAGTAGCCATATCGAGTTTATCTCCCAGGTACAATTGGGCGGGCAGGTACGCGATTTACGGAAATACCGGGATGTGATCGGGGTAACCGGTGATCTGAACGAAGCGCATTGGAATTATTTGATGGATACTTTGGAGCAGATGATCGGCCAGAGTACCCATTATACAACCGGGGCTGAGAAGGCCGACTTTCTCAACCGGATGCGTTGGGCGGTGAATTTCAAGGGACTGAACGGTATGATTACGACGGTGGTTTCGGGAAATGCCGATAAAGCGGTCAGTCTGCTCCGGGGAGAAGTGTTCGGTAAGAATAGTGTACAAGTGTTGGAGAATCCTTCTACCGAAGAATTGTTCGAACAGATGAGGGTGGATACAACCTCGGTCTTTGTGGTGAAAGCCCGGCATATGCGGGTGAATCCTTTCTCCGGTGAAAAATGGTTTCCTCTGCTGACCCGTCTGGTGATTGTCGACGATTCGCGGGAATCGAGGAGTTCCAATACCTCTCTGGTGTTCTGTTTTCATAACGGGATTATCCATACACTGAATAAGGTACATACCAAGAAATTGGGTTCTCCGGCCAATACGCAATTGAACTTGCGGTTGATTCTGGAAAATGTGAATCCCTCTTTCCTGTCAGAATTCCGGGAAAAAATCGAGCTGCAAATCAAAGCCTACGAGAAAGAGATCAATCAGATTCTGACCGAACAGATCGGGACTACCGGGGATGCGGTGAAACGGTTGAATGTGTTTAAACTGGATATGTTCTCCAGGAAGATCGTTCAGGATAAATATTCCCTGGAAAAATTACGGGATTTTATTTATTTTCTGGAGAATTGCCATAAAGAAGAAAAACGGCAGGCACAAACCCGTGAATTGATCGATGAATTCGAAAGCCGGATCCGGCAATACTTTTATTCGGATTGCCCCCAGATTCAGGTGTTGAGTGTATTGGAAGGCGGCGGACGCAACCAGATCCGTACTTATGGACGTTATCTGCTGCAAAAGCCTTTGCACCGACTGGAAGATAAGGTGTATAAAGCTTGCCGGTTGATCCTGAATATTATCCCCAGCAATTATGAACGTACCCTGAAGAATCACTTTCATAAGAATTTCGGCATCAACCTGTTTTTAGAGAAATATCAGGCTTATATCACGAAGATAGATAATGATGCTAACAATAAAGGCCGTTACGATAATTTCCTCAATGACCTGGGGATCCGGGAAAAATACCGGGCCTTGCCTGTGGAGGATCAGCAAATCGTGAAAGAATTCTTATCGGCTTTAGGCAATCTGGAACAGACTTCGGTTTCCGATTCGGTACAGATGATTATCCGGGATCTGTTGTTTCATCCCAATGGAAAGCCGAAACCTTATATTATTTACAATGCGATGCAGGCTTGGGAATATAAGGATTTACTGCCTGACGATACTTTCGATATCAATCCTTTCGATATCGAAATCGAGAATTTGCCTGACGGGCGTTTAGCCTATGAACGGCTGACGGATAAATTACTCCGTATCAAATCGACGCTGGCTTTATTCGACGATAGTGGCAGCCTTTGGGATTTGTTTTGTGAGAATACGACGATTCTGATCAACGATCCGAATAATCCGACCGGTTATACGGATTTCAATACCGAAGCTTTGAATTCGTTCCTGAAACTGATGAATACTTGTAAGATTACTCTTTTTCTCGACGAAGCTTATGCCGACAGTGTGAAGGTTACGGATAAACATATGCCGAAATGGCGTACGATCTCGCGGTATATCATCAATAATATCAATGCCCAGGCCAATATCCGGGCGGTATCATCGTTATCGACCACCAAGAATTTGTCGGCTACGGGCGATCGGTTAGGGGCTTTGGCGGTGACCCCTCAGGCTGCTGCGGTCGCTGCTTTTGTGCGTCAGCTGAATTCCTGTTCGCACGGCAATAACAACTCTTTACTGATGTTGAATAATTTGCTGGAGACGGCACAGGTAGCTAAAAAAATAAAAGATACGCTGGAAAGCGAGTTACCGAAAAATGCTTCCCGCTTTAAGATCAAAGAGACACTGATCCGGTTTATCAATGAACAGATCGGACGGATTGAAAAATCGAACGCCAATAGTGTTGCAAACCGTCAGTTGCATAAGACCGCCGGATTTGAAGGTAGCCCGTTGTACCTGTTCCTGCTGGATGAGCTGGTAGCTTTGGATAAACTGGATATATTGGCCCTGGACGATTTTAAATACCACAACGAACCTTTCTTCGTTTATTACCAGAGACGGTTGGTGGAAAATCTGAACCGTTTCCGGGTGAATAAGAATTTCCGTTCAGAATCGATGTTACGGATGAGTTGGGCAAAAGAGGTGGCTCAACGGGTTGTAGCTGAATTCGAAGGGACGGAAGTCAGTTGGTTGCCTTCGGATGGTTCTTATTTGTTTAACTTCCGGGTGGGGGAAGGGTTTTCTTATGCCGATCTGCTTTGTTTCTGCCAATATCTGGCGTTACACCGGGGGATTGCTGCTGTGCCCTATCCTACCGGTTTGGTCCGCTTTGCTATCGGAGGTTTTCTTGCCGATACCGAGGAGAGTAAGCAAGTGTTTAAATATGAACTGGAAGACGGTTTTACCATTTTTATGAAATATTGGACACTGTTTGCGGCTAAGCGGTTGGATGCGGCTTATAAGGAGGTGGAAAGCCATACGATTTTGGATGAGATTTTCGCTTATACTAAAATTCAGGAATTGATCGATGCGATTATCGGCGATTATCCTTTATCCGCTAAATACCGGAAAGACAAAGCGCCTTCTTTGCAGATCCGTGATATCCGGACCTTGTACCATGCCTCTCCCGAGCGTAGCGGAGTGAGCATTACGACGATCGACCGGTCGGTAAATTCGGTCATCGAATTACATGGCGACAAGATCGGTTCTTGCCGGGATGTATTCGAGTTTATCCGGAGTGCTGCTTTTACGAAGGTATATGAAAATTTACTGGCACAGATTTATAAGCAAGTGCCGGCCATTGCCGACCTGGATTTCAATACGGTAAGTTCGAAATACAGTAAGGCGGTGATCCTGAAATATATCACTAATAAGAAGACGTTCCAGCCCAACTATAATGTACTGGACGATCCGATGGAGAAAAATGTGATGCGGGAAATTCTGATTGAAATGGAGCATCTTCTGTTCTCGGATAGTAAAGTGAAGATTTTAGCTATCGATGCAACCGGAAATCCGGAGTTGGATAAATCGAAATTGGAAGGAATCAATGTGATTATCAAGAAATATATCCGGGAAATTTTATTGCATTTCAATCTGCCGTTTGAAAAAGACAGCCTCGAACCCAGCCGCAAGGAGATTGTCCGGGTAGCCGGAGAAACATTCGAGGAAATCACCGGTATTCGGTTGAGTGACCTGAACCTGCAAATCTGGGTAGATGAATTTATCAACCGTCTCCGCGCTCTGCCCGAATTTAAAGAGACGTTGCTGGCTCAGAAGTGTATGGGGTATATGATGGATTCGATCGCTTCGGGGATGAACAAAGAAAATTTGCCGGTAACCGATAAGATCCTGTTTCTGTATTTATTACATAACGATCATTCTTTCTATCGGCTGGTATCGGCCAAATTGAAGTATTTCAGCGATAAGATCGGAGCTTGTGCGGACAGGGAGGTGAAGATGTTTACAGAGGAGTTTATCACCGAGATATTACCCACCCAATTGAAGGAAATCAACGATTATATCATGCGGCGCCGGGATATTAAGGTGGCTGAGAAAGAGATCCACCGGGTGAGCCGGAAAGTGGTGTTGTTCTATATCAGCATGATCAAGCGGACAAAAGGAACCGATTATTACAAGCGCTATACCCATACGATGGTCCGGTTGGTGGAGACGGCTTTTATGAAACAAAATTCCAGTGTCAACGAGATGGTACAGCACGGTATTTCTATTTATAAAGATTTTGAAATGGAGAATAAGGTGCTGGAGACTTTCGAAGATGGACGGATCGCCTGGATCAACGAACTGATGCAGAAATGCGGTGTCATTTCTTCCGAGCAGCCGGTGCAGGAGCATACCCGTATCGTTACGGATGCTAAGAAACGGGAATATCCGTTCCACAAAGTGGATCGTCCGGGGACTATTTCGAAAAAGTGGCTTGGGGAGGCAGGACCGAACGATTATTTGAAGCTATTGGATTTGCGGCCCGATTCGTCTTTTTTTATCGGTCGTTTGGCCCGGTTTATCGCCAATATGGATTCGGACGATTATCGCTGTAAGGTGGTGAAACATGGCATGGTGAAGGAGCTGGTGATTTTCCAGAAGGGATATATGAAATACCTGACCGATAACTACCGGCTGAATTATACCGAAGACATTCCGATCGAAGATATCACCCGGTTCGTCCCGGATGTGATCAGTTTCCTGGGGGCTCCCGAAAAGCTGATTTCTTTCCCGCAGATCGGGTATTTCGATATACCGGGGCCGAACGGGAACATCAAGACGATCGTTACGCCGTTGAAACAGAAGGTAGATTATTTCGGGGATGTCAAGAAACCACGTCTGACGGTGATCAATGAGAAAATTAAAGAGATCGGCGGTAATCCGCGTCACGGTTCTTTGTTTGCCGTGGAAGAAAACGACGGTAGTATCTTTGTTATCGAGATCAATGGGGATAGTGGGGTAGGGAAGTCGGAAATGATCGCCGCTTTTATCCTGAAATGGTTGCGGAATAACCTCGAGGGGGTCCGTTCGGTAAAACTGATTGCGGGCGATATGTTCCATGAGTTTCAGGATGCCGAAGGTAATCTGTATGGGATCGGTACAGAGGTCGGTGATTTCTCGCGGACGACGGATTTCGACCCGGATTATATCAAGTATTATAAGTATCTGTTCGAAAGTAGTGCCGACAGTAATGTCGAAGATCTCAATTCCCGGAGCACGGTGAGCGGTATGTGTGATATCACGATGCCTTATAAGATCGATATCATGCTGAGTGCCGGAAACTATTCGAAGGAGGAAGCAGGTATAACCCGGGTGGACAATCCTGAAAATTTCCTGTTGTATATGGATGCCCATGGGGAGAGGAAAGAGAAAGCGACCAGTCAGGATGGTCCTAATTTCCAGCGTACCTTGAAGCGTTATACGGCAGATAAGAATATTGTAGATGTGATTGCCCGTCATGGTAATTATCTGGATGATATTTTAGATTGGGATTATGTAGAAAATGAAAAGCAATATTATCTGGCTTCTTCGTTCAAATTATTGGATAAGATCGATATTACGGAAGTAGTCGGTCAGATTTTCGGCGGTAAGCAGTTTAAACGGGACGGGGTTGGGTATACCATCCAAACGGTCTCTTTCGATATGATACAGAACCGGTTTATTGCTACCGTATCGTATGGGGAAAGAGAAAGCCGGGAAATGATGATCGACCGGAAGATGTTCAGTGCGATTTTCGATTCTCTGGCCAGTACTCCGGGAGGGCAACCGTTTATTGCTGAGGAAGGACAGTTGGAATCGGTGATGAACCTGGTGAAAATCATGCGCGGAGGGAGCGACGGTAAGGGGAAAGCCCGGAATATTCAATGTGGTATGCTTTCAACGGAGATCGGCAAGAAAGGCCGGGAGATTACCGGACCTCAGAAAGCCGCTATGGAGCTGAAACGGATGATTCAAGAGGTACGGATTACCCGCCCGGAAATCAATGAAGGGAAAATTTGCGTGAAACGCCTGCTGAACGAGAAATATCGTCCTATTTTTAAAGGAGAAATGAATAGTTCGGAATTGTGGCGATATAATTTCTTTATCTATCAGCTGGAGAACATGAAGAAAGCCGACTATCGCCGGATGGACGATATCGACCGTAAGGTAGATATGAGTAATCTGGTGGATTTTGTACCTGTAGACCCGAAGAAAGAATTCAGTCCTTTGTTGGTGAATCCCAATCTGAATATCGAACTGAGTAGTTTCAGCGAGACGTTCGAGGAATTGATGAGTTTGCCGAATTATCCGGAATTTGCGTGTGAATTCGCCGAACATATGGAACAGTTGTATGTCGCAGAGGGATATAGTGAAGAAACGAATATCAATAATATGATCGTACAGTTATTGCTTCTGGAGGGATATTGTACGACCGAGGACGTGGCTCGTGGTAGTGTCATTGAAAAAGTGAACCGGGAGACGATTGCCGCTGCCAAGTATGCGGTGGTTCGGTATTTGGAAGGCGAACGGGTGAAACGCGCTTCATCCGGTAAACCTGTCGAAAAGATCGCGGCTACCGGTACAGGTAAAAAGGTTGCTACGAAGGGGATACGTAAAAAGTAAAGTATCGGGATTTTGATTTGGGAAGCCGCTTCTTTCCGGGGAGCGGCTTTTTTTTGTTGTTATTTGTTGAAACCTGAAAACATTTTTTATCTTTGTATTATGATGAAGAATGTTTTGTTTTGTGTATTAATGATTTGTGTGGTTTGTGGCTGTCGGTCACAGCAACCGCAAGAGATTGTTCGGCTTGCTGTGAAAAGCTTGGATGAACTACAGTCTGTGTCGGCTGTCCTGGTCAGTAATGCTGCTTTTGACGGTGCGGAGTTGTCGGATGAGCTGGCCAGTCGGATACCTTTTCTCTTTAAACAGGTAGTACGGGATTCGGGTACTTATTTTTTTACCTTCGAACAAATCGATAACCGGGTTTTCTACCGGAACGATCAGCCTTATATGGCTTGTGTATATCTGGATATGTTGCTTGGTACGCGTATTCCTGTTGAACCCGGTGCGAAAAGGTATGATTATTTTGCCCGGATCCAGGAGGAGCTTGATTTGATGCAGCAAATCCTGGATGGTAAGAAACTGGGTGAAGTTGCTTCCGATTCTTCCCGGATCGTCGATGTATGGGTGGAGCGGGCGCCGGATACGCTTTTTAACGGGCAGGATTGTTATGTACTCAAACGGCATAATGATGTCACGCTTATTCCCTCGAAAAGTGATAATGAGTCATGGAAAGCCAATGTAAGATATAAAGTGATGCATAGTTATAATACGTATGCTTTATTTATAGAAAAACATACAGGTTTGCCTGTTTACTGGTCTTATACCAATTCGGGAGATCAGGACGGCAGGAAAATTCCGGGAAACCGGAATACGGAATTTTTGGAAAATATGGAGCTGAAGGATATTCCGGACAGTTGTTTTTATCCTGCTCAGGCAGATAAAATTCGCTATGTCGCTTCTTTCGACGAGTTCGTGCAGGAGGTGAAGGTGGGTGATGAGGCTCCTGCTTATGAATTGACGGATGTCATGACCGGGAAAGTGTATTCCAACGCATCGCTGCAAGGCAAGATCGTGGTGATGCAATTTACTTCTACCGGGTGTGTCGGGTGTGTATTGGCCCAGCCGTGGATGAATAAATTATATGATCGCTGGAAAGAGCAGCCGGAGCTGGTTTTTCTGTGTGCCGGTCTGCTCAGTGAAAAGGATGCTAAGGTTCAGGTTGAAAAATATGAGTTCGCTTATCCGATGACCACTTGTAATCAGGCTTTTTTTGGGTCGTTCGGAGTACAGGCCATACCTTCTTATTATGTGATCGGCAAAGATAATCAGGTGCTTGCCAGACCACAGTCACACATCGGTTTGAAGAATTTTTTAGACAGTTATTTTAATAAATAATTGCGGGGAGCCGGGTTTGTTATCAGGAAGAATGGTATGCCACAGGAAATAGAACGGAAATTTTGGTCAAGGGAAACTTCGAGTCACAGGCTTTTCAATCGGTACGGCTTACGATTTTGAAATGGAGAATAGGGTACTGGAGATTTTCGAAGATGGACAGGTCGCCTGGATCAACGAACTGATGCAGAAATGCGGTGTCATTTCCTCCGAACAGCCGGTGCAAGAGCATACCCGTATCGTTACGGATGCTAAGAAACGGGAATATCCGGATCGTTCGGGAACTATTCCGGAAAAGCTGCTTGAGGAGACTGTTTCTGGAGGGATATGGCACAACCGAAGATGTGGCCTGTGGTAGTGTCATTGAAAAAGTGAATATCGTCATTATTTCGTCATATTTTTTTTAATGTCGGCGTAACATTGGGTTCATAGCTTTGTCCCAGTTAAAGACAAGGCTATGAATTTTTCTTTTATCCGGGATCGTAGATCATTTTCAGATTTTATTTTTATTCTGTGGGCAGGAGGGGCGGCCCTGCTTTCTTATTCGTTAGTATATGCATTGCGTAAACCTTTTACGGCTGCTACATTTGATGGGCTGAGTATTTGGGGAATGGATTATAAGGTTGTAGTGACTATTACTCAGATTTTAGGTTATTTGTTGGCCAAGTTTATCGGCATTAAATTGATTTCTGAGTTAAAGGGACAACATCGTTTAAAATTTATTTTGGGGGCGATTGTTTTAGCTGAGTTGGCTTTAGTCGGTTTTGCTATCCTGCCGTCTCCGGGTAATATCTTTGCTATGTTTTTTAATGGGCTGGCTTTGGGATGTATGTGGGGAGTGATTTTCAGTTTTATAGAAGGGTGGCGGGTAACGGATATGCTAGCCAGTTTATTGGGGATTAGCATGGTGATTAGTTCAGGTGCAGCGAAATCCCTGGGATTGTTTGTGATGGACCATTGGCAGATCAGTGAATTTTGGATGCCTGCCCTGATCGGTGGTTGTGCTTTGCCATGCCTGGCTTTATTGGGATATGTGTTGCAATCTCTGCCAAAACCTTCCGAAGAAGACAGGGCTTTGAAAGCAGAGCGGATGACTTTGGATGGAAGGCAACGCTGGGCTTTATTCAAAAATTATATGCCTTTTCTCTCCATCATTTTAGTGGCTAATTTTTTGTTGGTGGCTTTACGGGATATAAAGGAAGATTTTCTGGTGAAAATATTTGATGTTGCGGGGAGTGGTTATTCTTCATGGATATTCGCTCAATTGGACAGTATCGTTACTTTGATTATCCTGATCATCTTCGGATTAATGGTTTTTGTCCGTAATAATATGCGGGTTTTATTGATTTTGTTGAGTTTGGTGATTTTGGGCATGCTGACCATGTCTTTTATTTCGTTGAGATATGAGGCATTGCAACTAAGTCCGGTAGTTTGGTTATTTATTCAAAGTCTCTGTTTGTATCTGGCTTATTTGTGTTTTCAGACTATTTTCTTTGATCGTTTTATAGCTTGTTTCCGTATCCGGGGGAATGTCGGTTTTTTTATTGTATTGATTGATTTCATCGGTTATTTAGGAACGGTGATTGTCTTAGCCATAAAGGAATTTTTAAATCCGGATATCAATTGGTTATCGTTTTATAACCAATTGGCGGGTTATGTGGGTTTGGGATGCAGTGTATTATTTGTCGGTGCTTGGGTTTATCTGTACCGG
>OCSH01001272.1_pt1 | contig 19544 bp, 20 predicted proteins | sample 1538371 | NCBI WGS metagenome assembly OCSH01 (sample SAMN04571687, study PRJEB22368) | human gut metagenome | biome: human gut; material: stool | host: Homo sapiens | place: Luxembourg | collected 2012-06-01 | reverse complement strand
CCTGCCGCTTCTTTTATCATTTCCAAAGACCGGGAACGGCCTTGCCATCCATGTTCCCAAAAGGTATCTGCATCCACTCCAGCACGGAGGGAAGAATGTCCGTGATGCACATTTTCGGGATCTGCTGGGGAGCAACATCCTGCCCATAGAACCATGTCATAGTGCGATAGCCGTCCGTATCCGGATAGTAACCATGGATGCCGTGATAGTGGCTGCGCACTGTTCGCGTATCAGAAGAGAGCGCAGCGGCCTTGTAACCGGATTCGAATTGATAACCATCTTCCGCCTCAATCACGGCGTAGGCCTTGTGGTCACAGCCGAGAGGGGCGAACTCCTCTGGGCGCATGACTTTCTTCACACCGGGGAGCGATGTAAAGCGCATGATAGCCTGCTCAGCGAGCTCACTGTCTGCACCATCGGCCAAATAAAGATAAGCCATACCGTCGCAGCTGTCCAGATAGACGCGATAGCTGCTGAGATGTTCATTTTCGTAGGTCACAAGCCCCATATCGGCAAGCAGCATGTTGCCGTAGATTGCCCATGTAACGTTCTTCTGACCGTGGTCACCAGTGGCGATGAGTGTAATGTTCTCGTTGCTGCGCGTATCACAGTAGTGCATCAGGCGGCCAAGAAATGCATCATAGCGGCGCAGATAACCGTCAATCTTCTCACCGTGGATGCCGTTGCCGTGCTTTGCATCGTCAAGACCGTAAATGTGAAGCAGCGCAATGTCAAAATCCCGGCGGACAATATTGTGTTCAAAGCTGCGCATCATCAGATTATCCAGATCCGGCTGTGCACCGAAAAACCACGCCTTTGTAAGGCCTTTCGTTTCCAGCATAGTGCGCACGGCAAAGCCGGGCGTACCGTAACGGCGGACGATATTGACCTGACGCATGAAATTCTGCGCATTCCAGATGCGCGGTTTTGCGGGGGACATCTCTGGAATAGAATACGTCATTTTCGCACCACTGCTCACCGGCCACGACATGGACAAAACTCGCTTGCCGCTTTCGCGCGCGTAATCCCAAATTGCCTTGCATTTGATGTTCGAGGCATAGAAGTTCCAGCTGGGTTTTTCGGCATAGGGGTCAAAGACGTAGTTGTTGACGATGCGGTGTGTGTCCGGCGTGCAGCCAGTAGCAATGCTTGTGTGGCAGGGAAACGTCAGCGATGGATAGACCGCGTTTACGTGGGGACAGTATGCCCCTTCGGTGATAATTTTTGAAAAATTCGGCAAGTTCCGGACGGTTTCAAAGTCGGACTCGCACAGTGCGTCGAGCGAAATAAGCAACAGCTTTTTCCTTTTCATCTGGTATCTCCTTCTGCGTCCGCAATGGGCGCGTGATATATTATCATGTTAATAAAAAATCAGGCCGGTGTGAAGAGCCGTTCGGTGAGGAACTCGCTGCGCAACAGCGCGCTCTCGGAGCGGTCATAGACCCGCCGACCGGCAACATAGGTCGCCAGTACTTGGTAATCGTCGCCGAGTAGGACAAAGTCAGCATCTTTGCCAGGCGCAAGAGAGCCCTTCCGCGAGGCGAGGCCGTATTTGCGAGCAGGTTGAAGTGTTGCCATACGCAGCGCCGTCTCAAATGGCATGTGCAGTTTTTCCGTCAGCGTGCGTATACCGAAGAGCGCCGGACGAGCCGAGCCGCAGCGCCGACCGCCGCTCGTGAGAATCTGGCCGTCGGATGTGACGTGCCGCGTTTCACCGTTTGGCAGGGTATAGTACCCTGGCGGCGTGCCGCAAAAAGCAGTGCTGTCGGAAATAATAAGAAAGCGCGAAGGACTCTTGATTGTAAAATATAGCCGCAGCATCTCGGGGCAGATGTGCTGCCCGTCACAGATGACTTCACATTCCACATCCGGATGCGTCAATGCCGCGCCGAGCTCGCCGATATCGCGGTGATGGATACCGGTCATGACATTTCCAGTGTGCGTGGAAACACTGATGCCGCGGTCATAAGCAGCCATGGCGGCAGCGTAACGATTGTTGCTGTGCGCCGCGCCGACTGTTACACCGTGTGAGAGAAAAAAGTCGACTACCGGCCACACGCCGGGAGTCTCCGGGGCGAGACTGACCAGCCGCAGCAGTCCGCGCGCGTCCTCCCACAGAGAGTATGCCGTATTCATATCGGCGGGAGCGCAGGGCGGCATTGAACCGCCCTCGCCGCTGCGCGCAAGCCAGGGCCCCTCGCTGTGAATACCGCAGATCTCGGCACCGACTGGGTGCAGTGCGGCAGCCTGCGCGCAGGCTGAGATCATTGCCGGTACGGCAGTGGGAAATACGCCAGTGATGCCCTGCGATGCGCAAGCCTTGACATAGCGGCAGACGGTCTCCACATCTTGGGCAAAACCGCGCGGATGCTCGAGCGACCAACCACAGGTACCATGGTTATGCGTATCAATGATACCGGGAATTACACGTGCGTCTCGCGCGTCTATTACCGGCCCGTCGGGAATCTGTTCTGCGGGCAGCAGTGCATCGACGCGACCGTGCCGAATTCGCAGAAGGCCGCTGCAGCAGCCGTCCTCCATATAAATCCTGTCTGAACGGATGTAAAATAAATCCGTGTATATCACGCGCGTGTGCACCGCCTTTTTGAAATTGATTGGTCATGAGCTTTCTGCGCACGGCCACTTTTGACAATAGAATAGTACATTCCTCAGTGCTTTGCAACGCATGAAATTATCCTATAAAAAGTGTAATAATCTGCGCTATATGCGGCGAAAAAGTTTGATTTTGCCTGCTATGGACGCTATACTACGATCAGAGAAAATGTCTCAGAAAGGGTACTTTGCCATGAAGGAACGAGGGGAATATATCCTCTATTTGCTCTCCAGAAGTGAGAAACCTATGTGCACCAGCGAGCTGGCTGAGTTGATGTCCATCAGCACCCGTACCGTAAAAATGGAAATGAATGATTTGCGCGGTGAACTACCGCAACACGGTGCTGAGCTGATTGCCAAACGTAACTACGGTTATGAGCTGAAAATCTTCAATGAGGAAGAATTTCAGCACTATTACGGACCAGCCTTCCTGAAATTTTCTGTTACAAAGCGTTACAGTAAGTACGATTTTAATCAGATTATCGTTTTTTGTCGGCATCTGGTCAGTCTGACACGCCCTATTACCATCGAACAGCTGGGGCAGCACTATGCCATGTCGCCGTCAAATCTGCGAAACTATATAAGCCGTGCAAAGCCATATCTGGCTACATTTCATCTTACCATTCCGCCGCACATGCGCAAAGGCGTGAGCGTTGTGGGGACAGAAGCAAATCTGCGCGTCGCGCTGATGGAGCTATGCGCGGTGCATTCCCATCTTGCTTCGTTTGATGAATATGGCGCAGCATACCGCCGGTGGCTGCGTTGCGGCGATCAGGAAAGGTCGGAGCTGCGCCATCTGTTACTGCACCTGCTGCGCGAAAGCCCAATCAGTCTGCGGGATACGAACTCCCAACGCCTGAGTATTTATCTGCTCATTGCACGCAACCGCAACCAGGCAGGGTACCGCTTGTCATTCTCCGAACAGGACATCGCTGATATCCGGAGCTGCGAAGCCTACGCTTGCGCCCGCGATATTTATAGTCGTATTTCTGCGGAACATGTCGGCTTTGAGGAGAGCGAGGAGGAAGTCTGCTTTTTTGCCGTGCTGCTTATGTGCTGTCAGGATGCGGCGCACCGTCCGCTTGACGATATGGAGTCTCCGGATCTTGTGCCCGAAGCGCGTCGCCTGGCAGAAAAACTGCGCACGATGTTGCGTGTGCGTTTCGGACTTGAAGCGCGCAGCGATGATGCGCCATATCTTGAAAGCATGCTGCTGCCGATGCTTGTCAAGCGCCGCTTCGGCCTGGAGGGACTGGGCGACTTTATGTGGCAGTACGAAAATAAGGTGCGTCAAAGTCCTGTTGCCATGGAGCTTGCTCAGTGCCTTATTGATGAACTGGAGTGTGAGTTAGAAAGCACGCTTGCATTGGCAGATAAAATGTTGCTGGCAAATTATGTATACCTGCTCATCACACAGCAGCAATATGATGTAAAAAAGATGAACCTCATTCTTGTATGTGACAGCGGTATTTGGCTCAGCCGTCTGTTGGAGGAACGCTTGCGCGCGCGGTACGGAGAACTGATTGACCGCGTTGAAAGAATGGAACTGTATGAAGCGCGCAGTGTAAACTTTGAAGACTATGATGCCGTCGTGATGGATATTCAGAGCTCCGGCTACCGCTACCCATTGCCATGGCGCTACCTTTCGATTTTGCCTGACAGTGACGCGCTGCGCGATATTTATGCTGCTATTTTACTTAACGCCTATCAGTTTCGCTCCTTTTTGCCCAATCCTGCAATAATTCGGATATTTCCAGATGCCGAGGCAAAAAGTGCAGAAGCTTTTTATGCAGCGCTCGGCCGCCGTTATGCAAAGGATGAAGCGTCGGCAAAACGGTTGAAGGATCGTTTTGCACATGCAGAGGATATGCTGGGGCGGGAGACCGATGCCAAAAGCATATTCCTCTTCCTCGACCCAGTTGATGTCGGAGACGAATATATCGACCTTTACCACTTTGCCCAGCCGTTGCATGTACGGGAAGGGCGTATTTCCGATGTGCTGTGCGTGTGCATCGACTGGGAGGCTGAACCGCGGCGTGTCAAACTGATGGAGAACTGCTTGTTTATGCTGCGGCGTGATCCGGACTATTTCACAGAATTTCTTGCCGCACCAGATACAATCTTTGAAAAACTGATTACCGACTATCTTAAACTGGAATAAAAGGAGAGCCATTCATGGAAAAGCCTATTATCGCAGTGCTTGGCGGTCACCATAGTGCCGGACATGATCAATATGACTGCGTTGATCATGTCTATTGTGAACGAATCGTGGAGGCTGGCGCACTGCCTATACTGTTGCCTGCGGCAGAGGATGATACCGGACTTGCGCAGCTGTTGCGTTTGTGCAGCGGCATGTTGCTGCCAGGCGGAGCGGATGTTGACCCACGCTTTTACCATCAGGAGCCGCTGCCGCAGCTCGGTGCGCTTGACAGCGCACTTGATCGTTATTGGATCGCCGCGGTGCGCATGGCGAAGAGTATGGGGTTGCCGATGCTTGGCATTTGTCGCGGCACACAGCTAACGAATGTGGCGCTGGGCGGCAGTTTGTGCCAGGATATTTCCCTATTCTGTGAGCATCCGCTGCTGCACACACAGCGGCACAGTGCTGATGCGCCGCTGCATCAGGTTGCATTGCAGTCCGGCAGTCGGCTTTCCTGCTTGTTTGGGGCGGAAACGGTGTTTACCAATTCTACGCATCATCAGTGCGTGGACATGCCTGCGCCGGGGCTGAAGATCACTGCCCGTACCAGTGATGGTGTGCCGGAGGGACTGGAATCGGACGACGGTCAGGTTGTGCTTGTACAATGGCATCCTGAAACGCTGTGTCGCACGGATGCACGTATGCTGAGGCTGTTCGAGGATCTTGTTGGGCGCGCCAGAGCCTATTCCGATGCGCATCCTATGAGATAAGGCGTTTTCCGTCCGGGGGCATATGCACCGGACGGATTTTCTTATGGCTGTATGAGGGCGAAGAATCAGATGATCCCTGAGAGAAAGATACGCCTAAAACAATTGGCATTCAAAGGAGAATAATGAATTGATAAGCAGTCTAGACTATTTTCGAGAATTGAACTTTTCCTCTGTGCTGCTGAGGCTGCTGCTGGCGATGATATTTGGTGGAATGATCGGCCTTGAGCGCGGGCGCAAACATCGAGCGGCAGGCTTTCGCACCTATATGCTCGTTTGCCTTGGAGCAACGTTGACCAGCATTCTGAGCCAGTATTTGTACGTTCGGCTTGATACGGATTGGCTGGGGTTTGCAGAAACGACCAGCAGGCAGATTGATGTGAGCCGATTTGGCGCACAGGTTTACAGTGGTATCGGTTTTCTTGCTGCTGGCACGATTATTGTCACCGGACGGCAGGAGGTCAAGGGATTAACAACAGCGGCCGGCCTGTGGGCATCTGCCTGTATGGGGATTGCCATCGGTGCGGGATTTTATGAGTGTGTTGTCATTGCATTTGTGCTGATGTTCCTGTGCATTCATTTCCTGCCGGTACTTGAAGTGTATTTGCTGGAAAATGCCAGAAATATGAACATTTATGTGGAACTGAAATCGCTCGACGAGATTGGCGTATTGCTTGGCGCTGTCAAGACACAGAATATTCAAATCTACGGTGTGGAGATCGATCGAGGAGGGGAAGAGCACCATCGCTATCCCAGTGCGGTGCTCAGCGTCCGACTGGAGCATCACCAACAGCACCCGCAGGTATTGGCGGCGCTGTCTGAGATCACAGGTGTTATCATGATCGAAGAGATATAAGGAGGGCAAATCAAAATGCTGCCTGTTTTTGATGGATTGCGGAATATTACGCTTGCCTCTGTTGCATTTCGCCTGATTTTAAGCACGTTGTGCGGTGGCATCGTCGGCATGGAGCGCGAGTTCAAGCGCCGCAGCGCGGGGTTTCGAACCCATATCCTGATCTGCCTTGGCGCAGCTATGACCACACTGACAAGTGAGTTTTGGTTAGTGTATATGCGGTACTACCTTGATGCTGCACGCTTGGGGGCTGGGGTTGTTGCCGGTATGGGTTTTATCGGCGCGGGAACGATCATTGTCACGCGTCGCCAGCGCGTCAAGGGACTGACGACAGCGGCGGGGCTGTGGACAATTGCAATCGTGGGGCTTGCCATCGGCGCGGGTTTTTACGAGGGGGGGCTTTTGACTGCCGGACTGATCCTGTTGGCGGAACTGCTGTTTTCCAAGATTGAATATCATATCATGGCAACGGCACCGGAGATCAATTTGTTTGTTGAGTACAAGGATCGTTCTGCACTCGACCGTGTACTGAAGCTCTACCGGGACAAGTTGATCAAGGTTTCCAATATGGAAATTACCCGTCAACCGGATAGTAGGAAGAATAATGCCGCCTGTGCACTCTTTACCTTGCGCTTGAACCGCCATTGCAGTGCCGGGACGCTTATTTCCGATGTTTGCACAACGGATGGAGTGCTGAACGTCGAGGAGATCTGATGTAAAACGATACTTGTTTGATAGTGGTTATGTTGGCAAGGATACAAGCCTGTGATGTTGTTTTGATATTGGCTTCGATATCTGGAGGCGGCGAAGAAAAGAGCTTTAGTGACTTATAAGGTTTACGAGAACGCGAGACGGGATAGGTATCATTGCTTCGTAACCATCGTAAATTTGTGCTTAAGTTTTCCCTTTAGACTGCGTCAGACGGTAACATTAAGAAACGTAAATTGACACGTGATCCCTTGAAAGACGCGCATCTCAGCACGAAAATAAAGGGCATCATATCCCGTTTAGCCCATCAGCGAGTTCGAACTCGCCACTCGGGCCAATTCTGCTGAAAAGAACTCGAGGATAAGAAATGTCCTGTTTTCCGACTATATAAAAATTCTGTGACACAAAAAGAAAAAAATTGTTGTGATACAACCCTATATCAGTCACGGGGCCCTCCACAGATGCTGATCAGAGTGATTTGCTATCTCACATATAGAGGAGGGGTGTCAATGCCTTTAGTATGCTATGTTTCAGAGCGAGATATAAATACTCCTTTGGATGCGGAACGCTTACTACGCCTTTTGGGTGTGTCGGGAAAGCTGTCTGGTTTCTATTTTGCAGTTTATATGATAGAACAGGTAAGACAGAAGCCTGATCACATTCTGCTCGTTACTAAACGGCTTTATAAGCAGACCGCCAGACATTTTGGAACTACGAGTAGCTGTGTAGAGCGCAATCTACGGACACTTGTTCAAGCGTGTTGGCGTCAGCCTGACCATAGCTTATTAGAGTGCGTTGCTGGTAGTTCGTTGACACAACCGCCTACCAATACGCAATTTATAGACATGTTATCTGCATATCTTCGAGAATAGGGTTGCTTTGATGGGAGAGGCGGTATGTCTCTGCCTCTCCCATCGCTTATATGGGTGGAGAAAATGCCTACAATAAAATAAGGGCGTTTTTTGAATGATATAAGGTAACAGCTTTTTCTGCCTTAACATTTTTGTAGGTAGCCAGATAGCGAACTTAGACGGAGCAAAGTCCGGCAAATGGTGCGCAATGATCCCGCAGGGAGGAGCGTTTGGACGAGCAATTTAGCTATTTTGCGGCTACATGTGACACCGCAGACGGCAATGACTTTTGCTCAGTTGTTGTGCGATCAGCGCTTTTTGCCTCTGCATTTGAAGATCCCTCGCAGCCGTCCCTCAGTGGGTTCTGCGCTGTGCCCTTCACGTTGGTTGGCATTCAGCATACTGGTCGTCCACTCGCTGGAGTTCTGTGTAGATCGTAGCGTGGCGGACGATTAGGTGGGCCGCGGTGTCAATCAGCTGCTCTTTGAGCAGATGCTATGCCTCGGCCTTATCCCTACCCACGGAGATCAGGGGGGCACTGTTTTCTCGCCAGGCTTACCTCCGCCTTGTGGAATTTGTAGTAAAGAAAAAACGCACAACCGACTCACTTGAGCCTCTGTGCGATTAATGATAACGGATAGATATTACACGGAATAGAAAGATTTATCGTAATGGACAAGCCTCTGCGAAAGATCGGTTTGTCCGGCCGCAGCATCGTCCCTATGCTCATCGGCTTCGGCTGTTCTGTGCCGGCAATTATGGCAACGCGCACGGTGTCGAGTGACCGTGACCGCAAGATGACGATCCTGCTCACGCCTTATATGAGCTGCTCGGCAAAAATATCAATTTATGCATTTTTTACCGCAGCGTTCTTTCCAACGCACCGCGCGCTCATAATGATCCTACTGTATCTGCTGGGCATTCTGATTGGAATTGCTGCGGCCCTCATCATGAACCAAACCGTGTTCCGCGGAAAACCCGTGCCTTTCGTTATGGAGTTGCCCAATTATCGGCTTCCGAGCCTCAAGAGCGTTGCGCTGCTGCTTTGGGAAAAGGCCGAGGACTTTTTGCAGCGGGCGTTTACTGTGATTTTTCTTGCTACCATCGTGATTTGGTTCCTCCAGAGTTTTGATACCAGGCTGAATGTAGTTACCGACAGTGCCGATAGCCTTTTGGCTCTCATTGGTCGATGGATCGCGCCAGTGTTCGCACCGTTGGGCTTTGCGGATTGGCGCTGCGCAACCTCCCTTATTTCCGGTTTTATCGCAAAGGAATCTGTGGTCAGTACGCTGCAGATCCTGTTAGGCGGAGCTGCACTTTCTACGATGTTTACCGGTCGTTCCGTTATCAGCTTTCTGGTGTTCACGCTGCTGTATACTCCCTGCATCGCGGCGGTAACCACGATTCGACGAGAATTCGACTCAGCGCTGAAGACAGTTGGGGTCGTGATGATGCAGTGCTGCGTGGCATGGATCGTGGCTCTTGCTGTCTATACCTTGGTGGGGATCCTGTGATGCATCTGTTAGATTGGGCCCTTCTTGTCCTCATCGCAGCTGCAGCTATCACAGCTATCCTGCCGCTTCCTGTCTGCGGTGGGGGTAACACCACGCAGAAGAGTTTGAATATAATCACTTGTTGATAATCCCGCAGCGCGGGAATCCTGTTCTAATTTCTGCCGTTCGGCGGCAGAGAGGCGAACTGTGATACTGGTGCTGTTTTTTGATTTATTCATCGGGTTGTTCCTTTCTTTGCCTTGGCAAGAGGCGCAGATGTCTTACGCCACTTTACCGAGATGTTGCTAAGATGATAAAAAATTACGAGAAGACAGGAAAAAGCCTGATGGAGTTTGTTGCATTGCAACCCCATCAGGTCTTCCAAGTGATGTTCACATTTTTTCCTTCGATCTCGATGCGTTCGATGAATTCTGCGGCGACAAGCTTCTTTTCATCAAAGGATGCCCGTAGAAAATCGAACTGCAGCAGCTGCGGCGCAGGATGAGACACCTCGTGCAGCAGGTGTTCGCGTTCGGCGTGCAGCTTTTCGATCTGTTTGGATATGTACGATGCCGAGATTTCGCTGCTTTCTGCAAGCGCTGTGACCAGACGGTCAATTTTCTGTTCGACGGCCAGAATGGCTTCCGCCTGCGCGTTATCTTCAATAGCCGGAAGCTCGGCGGGACAGTCGTCGATCATGTTCTGCAGTTCATGCGCGTTATAGTCCTCCAGCTCGCGCAGGTCGACGTCGATCGCCGCATCGCAGTTTCCGAAGTTGCTGCGGCCGGAGCAGATGAGCTTGCAGCGCTGCTCAATTTTTATGCAGCTCACTTTGAGCGCGTAGCCGCACTTGGCGCACTTGAGAAGGCCTGTCAGCCAGGAGTACTTTCCCGCATTGGTGCGGGGAAGCTGTGCCTTGTTTGAGAGCTTGTCCTGCACACGCAGCCAGAGCGGCGGGGTCGGTAGTCGTAAATATGTTCGTGATGATCATATCTAAGTATTGCAGAAGCCAGTCAAGAAACATGACGGCACAAAAACTGACTAAGATCACAGCAGGTAAAGAAAGTATCCGGTACAGGATCAACGCGCTGTACTGCCCGATCAACACACCGGTACAGCGAGCACATACAGGAAATTGGTGCCCGTTGATAAAAAAACTCCGGTCTGGACGCTGGTGGCATCCTGCAAATTTCCCAAAGCTCATGCAGGAATAATAGAACTTACTGCTCACGTTCAGTCACCAAGCCAAGAATTTAACAGTGGGACTCCGAACAGGCCGAGCGCTATCACGATCACGGTAGCGAATGCAATAGAGGATAAGCAGTCCTTCTTCTGCTCAGGCGTCAGGAAGTTGATTAAAGGTTCTCCCAGTTCTTTTGATATCTCACTATGAACAGAGGCAAGCCCAAGTGCGGGAAACGCTGCTGTAATATACGCAAAAATTTCAAAATTAAATAGGTACTTTGCAACAATCAATACGAGTGCAGCGGCAACCGCACTTCCATAGATTCCATCAGTTGCAATTTCCCACTTTTTTAACGCATCGGCAAGGGCGATATGAGCTTTTCCGCATTTTTTGCACACCCACCACAATTCACTTTTTGATTCCACTTTAGAGCCTTTGCCGCACAAGCCGCACAACAGTCCAAACGGCCCAAGCAGGAGCATACCACAGCAACCACTTCCCCAACCATAGCTTTTGTTCGTAACGGTAGTTTCGTTCTTTTGTAGAGGGTGGCAATCAAGCTCTCCGCAAAAGGGGCAAACCGTATCGTTATGAGTCTTCGCGGCAGATTCATCCAAGAGTCCCGCCCCAAATACAAGCGCATCTTTTCCTAAATCGTCGTCTGACTTCTGCTCGGGATCTTCGGCCTTGGAAGATAACTCTTGTCCACACTGATGACAGAATTTTGCATCCGCCGTGTTACTCGCACCGCAATTTTTGCAAATGGGATGTGTCGGATCAACAGGGGAATCTTCTGAATGCTGTACATCGTCCGAGCTCAGTTCTTAACCGCATTGAAAACAGAACTTGGATTCGTTGGAGTTGTCAGCTCCGCAATGCTTACATTTCATGGTTTTCTCTCTCCTCAAAAAATGAAGTATTCTTGATCTCTTTAATCATCTTTTTTATAAGAATAGCTCGTATTTGTGATACTGTCAACAAAGAATATGTCAAAGATGATTATGATGGGGGCGACACGGTGCGGCTATACACGTTAGACGGCAAATGCAATATCTCCGGCGAGCGGATTAAGTCTGCACGCGCCAAAGCAAAATTGACACAGGATCAGCTTGCGGCGAGGCTGCAAGTAGCGGGCCTGCAAATGGGCCAAATGGCAATCAGCAGAATTGAAAGCGGTAAACGCCTTGTCCCTGACTTTGAGCTTCCTATCATTGCGGAAGCATTAAATGTATCGACAGACTGGTTACTCGGCATAGAAAAAGGATGACCACTTCCGTTTGAAGTGATCATCCTTTTTTATATCCTCAATAAATATGGATTGCGCCCCATTCGTTTTCACGACCTGAGGCATAGTTGCGCAACGATCATGCTATACCTTGGCTACTCGCTCAAAGACATTCAAACATGGCTGGGTCATAGCAACTACAACTTCACTGCCGACACCTACATTCATTCTGGCATGGGCGCACATGAGCAAATGGTGCTCAGTATGTCGGAGCGGCTGGGGGAACTGCTGCCGCAGAATATCGCACCTGATCTAACAGCTATCTGAGTGCAAAAAACCGCTCCCGAGATCAAGATGATCTTGGGAGCGGACATTTTGTTAGCGTTCGCTGTTTTTTTGTGCCCAAAAACAGCCTTTTGCCGGAATGGGTTAGAAAAGTGTTAGAAAGCGTTATTTTGCACCTTTGAAATGATGCTGAAAGGTAAGAAAAAAGTCCTGAAATCTGATGATTTCAGGACTTTTCTGGTTGCGGAGGCAGGACTCGAACCTACGGCCTCCGGGTTATGAGGCAGTCTCAAGGGAAAATCGGAGTCATTTCGGCTCCGATTTGTGCTATTTACCGCCATTCGCTCGGCGGGGTTTCCATTGTTTCCGTTCAGCGCTGTCTGCTCCAATTCTATTCTGGGTCAAAACTGGGTCAGACACGGTGCGCCCGCACCCACGCTGTCCACGGCTTGTATGGACTGCTCAGTTGCCTGCAAAGAGCTCGTCGGTGGCGTTGAGGGTCACCCGGAGGTAGGGACCGGTGTCGGCGATGCCGGTATAGCCGGTCTCAGCGGTGAAGCGGTAATAACCGTCACCGAAGTTCCTGCCATGGATGGGGCCGTCAGCCAGAGTGACGGTCAGCACGGCGCTGTTCCCATCCTGACGCAGATCCGCATTCTCAATGAGGGTGCAGCTTCCCGCCAGTTCCCCAGCGGGGAAGCTCTCTGGGTAGAGGGAGCCGTACTCCTTCAAAAAGTCCGGGTCTACATCCTTGGAGAGGGTGCCGCTGCTGAGGAAGGTGTCGTGCATGGTGACGGTGAGGGTCATACCGTCCTCCGAGAGAGCCACCTCGGTATAGGGGATCTCGCAGTAGGCAGCCACAAAGTCGCTGCCGTCCGCCAGGGGCGCGAAGGCCACGGTGAGGCCGCCTGCATCGACCTGGGCGGAACGGATGGCCTCCCGGCGGCCCTGCATGCCCATGGGATAGTTCTCCCCGGCCCCGGCCCAGTAGATTTCAGAGCTACCAGTGCCGGGAGAAACATAGGGATCATAGTCTCGGTCGCGGCCCTGCTCATCGTAGAGAAGGCTCAGTGTGGCCAACTCCACATGGGGAAAGCATGGGACGCCGTTAAAGATGTTTGGCCCGCCAGTGACCACCCGGACGGTTGCCTGGGACTCGATCTCGCACCGAAGCAGGGGCGTATCCAGCCACAGCATCCGGCGGCGGATGCCGCTCTCACCGTAGACCCAGTCCAAGCTGGGGCAGGAATCCTCCGTTCCCAGTTGCACCAGGAAGTCACCTTGGTACGCCTCGATGGAGGCGATGAGGTCCGCGTCGTCCCCATAGAGAGCCCGAACCTCCGCCTCCGTGGTGACGGGGCTGAGGACGTCCGTCTGAGAAGACCCGGCGGAAGAGGAGACATCGCCGGAGGACCCGGAGGAACTGGGGGCGGGACCATCCCCGCAGGCGGCAAGGTTCAGCAGCAGGAGGACCGCCAGAGCCAAGGAGATGAGTTTCTTCATGGGATAGCACTTCCTTTCTGTTGTTCGGGGCGTGGCCCCGGTGAGGAACTTGCAATTGCAAACGGGAATTTAACGGCATAATTGTTCTGAAATTCTTCCAATTCCTTGGATTTATTGTACCATAGCACAAAAGTGTTTGCAACTGGATCTGCCGACATAAAATTCTGTGTATTCGCAAGAAAATAGGAATCGTGCGGGGAACTACGCCCACCTGACCTCAGAAAACGGCAAGTTAGCCGCTTTTGCAAGCGGCCGTCCGGCGTTTCAACAACACACAAAGCGCACCGAGGGTAGTAATACCACCCATGCCTCGCACACGCAGAAAGCACTGAGCGCAGGGTGTACAAGCCGCAATTTCGGCAGAAGCGAAAAAGATCACGCAGCCCAGCGGGACCGCGACGCCTGCGGAACAGCGACGCGCATAAGCGCATCGCTGTTCCGCAGGCTCTTTGTGTCCTTCAGGAGTGCCTCCGACCAAGACCCAAAAGCGGCAAAGTTTGCCGTTCTACCCCCTGGCCACGCAGGGTTTCTGAAACGTGTGAAACAGTCCGAGGGTAGTAATAGCGCCCCCATCTGAATCGCCCCTGTTTCGGCGTGTAAGCCGCTGTGTGCGATCCTTTGAGCAAAGCCGAGTGTGTATACCCACTTTCACCTGTGAAAGCGAACGTAGAGCGCTTGTGCGAGAAGTTGAAAAATGCGCTAAAAAGCGGTTTGGAACAGCGTTGTAACAGTAACTTTTTGGCGATATTCGTGGAAGTGATTTTGTGGTTTTTTGACAGGTTGAGGAAGGCTCCGGCGCTTTTGGCACCGGAGCCTTCCTTGAGTCTTACTTCGCAAGTACAACGGAAATTTTGATCTCCTTTTCCGTCTCGCTCAGGTCGAACGCGCCGCCGTCCGCGACACTCACACGCAGCTCATACAATGTGCCGTCAGAAAGCGTATCCACGGCGCTGTCTTCTTCATCCGTGATCGACCACAGTTCGTTGCTGACCTCCGCCAGCTTTCCGTCTGCACCGTAGGCATAGAGCTTCAAATCAGCGGCGTTTCCGGAAAGATTGTTCATCCGGAACGAGACCGTCGTGTTGGGGTGGACGTTTTCGACTGTCACAGTATTGCGCCAGCTGGCGACCGTGCCGTCACCGCCGTCCTGCTCAAACTGTTCCTGTGTCAGTACGTTCCGCGCGGCCTTATCGAGATCGACCTTGCGGTAGGGCATTTCGGGAAGATACACAAAGCGGTCCTGCAAGCACAGCAGCTCCAGATAGCCCGTCGGGCAGTAGAGCGCGTTGCCGCTGTTTCCGGCATACATACCGATAGCCATGTTATTGTAGCCATATTTGTTGGAGACGTCCATGGTGAATACCGTCTCGCCGGTGGCAAAGTCCAGAATGATGTACTGCCACATGCCGCTTTCCAGATCCTGCACATAGCCGTAGATATAGCCCGTCGCGGTGGAGAGCTTGAGAATCGATGTATCGCTCAGGTCATTTCGAGACCAGATGCTCTTCATCTCATAGCCGCTATCGGTTTTCACGGTGTCCACGCGCTCGACGCCGGGCGCGATCATGCAGTTGCCCTTTGTCAGCCAGTTTGTGTCATAGATGTTGGCATAGCTCTGGATGGAGGAATCGCTGTCGGGATCGGCAAGGCCTGCGCTGCCTGCGCCGAACCAGTTGCAGACAATCGTGCTGACGGTGCCCTCGCTGTCATCATAGACGATGGCAGAGTTTTCAACCGCCACCTGATAGCCCTCGGGCAGATCATCCAGAACCGGCATGCTTGCAACGATCTCACCGGTCTTCATATCGAGCGCCAGCAGCTTGACTGGATCCGCATTGTCGGTGAACATCACAAGATCCGGCGTCAGCGACGGGGAGCAGCCGCCGCCCCAGGCAAGACCGCCGCCGGTGGTCTTGTCGTTTTCGCCGCTGACCTTCGCACCGACGCTCTCATACGGCGTACACCAGACAGCCTCGACACCGTTATTGGCACGCAGCAGATAGCAGTTCTGGTTCGTCAGGATGACCGCGCCGTCCTTGGAGGCGGCAATCCCGTTTTCCGCACCCTCGCCGAGCGCCAGCCCGTAGACGAAGACGGCCTTCGAAAGGTCGGCCTGCTCTCCGTTCAGGATCGCCTCGATCGCCGAGTGGGCGATGTAGCCGAGCACGCCCTGCTGCTCACGCTCGGGATAGATGCGGAAGCCGCCGGTGGCAAACCAGAGGTTGCCGTCGTAGTCAAAGACCACGGAAAGAAGATTCTGCGTCAGCTCCTTGCCGAGCGCAGCTTCGGCTGCCGCCTTGATGTCAATGTCCAGTACCTTTTCAAACTCCGGCAGGACGTTTCCTGCTTCATCGGTTGCCCGCAGCATCAGCACATGGTTGTTGCTGGTGGGGCAGACGATGCGGTTTTCCGAGTCAAGGAACGTGTAGGAGCTCTGGATGACGTAACCACCGCCGTCGTGCTGCTTCGGAGAGAAATAGCCAAGAGTCTTCGTCTCTTCGGCATTCAGATCGCGGATGGCGATGCCGCCGAGCAGCGGAACGACTGCGTGGCCGTAGCTGTCAAAGTAAATGGCAGGCGAAGCGTTCGCGTTGGTTTTTTCATAGGAAACATTGATCTCCGGATAGATGCCAAGCGGCAGGACTTCATCCGTAGAGTCGGTATTGTAGCCGTCGTGGTGAATGTTGGCGTCGCTCTTTGCCATATAGGGGTTTTCATCGACACGCTTGGCATTCATGGCCTTTACCGGCAGGGCGGCGCTTGCCGCGGAGTCTGTATCCGATGCAAGCATGTCGGAAGACTGCTTCGCACCGCAGGCCGCCAATGTCAGGCACAACACACCGGCCAGCAGAAGGGTTGGTACAGAACATTGTAACTTTTTCTTTTTCATTGATATCCTCCATTTTTGTGCTTGTTGTCTTGGCTTGGTTCGATGCCCGTTTATTCAATCCAGGCATTCAGTCCTCGCCGGAATGCTTCCTCGGAAACCGGCTCCAGCAGGAAATAGTCTGCCCGCAGCCGGAAGGCGTGAAGGGAGAAATCCAAGTCGCTGCACCAGATCATCCGGCACGCGGGGCATAAGGAGCGAAGATGCTCCGCTGCATTCAGTCCTGCCACTCCGGAAAGTGCAATGACGGCATTGGTTGGAGCATCTTTCTGCGCCGTTTCAAAAAAGCGTTCCTGGTCGTCATATTGCATGACCTGCGGAAACAGCCCCTTCGCTTCACAAAACCGGGTAATTTGCTCGGCGTAGCGCTGCCGCTCTGCTTCCTGTTCTGCCAGCACGGCAATACGATACACAGATTTCCCTCCTTCCTTCATCCGATTTGGCATTTTGCTTGCGCTCAGTATAAAAAGGCCATTCGGTTTTTTCAAGCGCCGTAGCACGAAAGGGGCGATTTTGGCACGAATTCCGACAGCGGTTCTTTGTCATCCTCGACACGCTGTGATATAATTATCTTGGAATTCAAGCACAAGGAGAGAACCCTGCATGAGAATTGCGATTGTGGATGATCTTGCCGCGGAACGCACACTGCTGAAAGGCCGGCTGGAGTGGCAGCTTCAGCGGAGAAACGTACAGGCAGATATTCTGGAATACGAAAACGGAGAGATATTTCTGGAAGCGGCAAGGAAAGCGCCCTTTACTGCCGCATTTCTGGATATTTATATGGATGGCATGACGGGCATGGAGGCGGCAAAGAAGCTACGGAAAACTAACACGGACTGCCTGCTGGTTTTTACCACGACCTCGACCGACCATGCGCTGGAGGGCTTTCAGGTACGGGCGCTGCACTATCTGGTCAAGCCCTTTACCGAAGCGGACATCGACGCGCTGACGGACGAGCTGCTTGCCCGCATACCGCAGCCGGACAAATATATGGAGCTAAAGGTGGAGGGAAGCGAGATCCATCTGCGCTATCAGGACATCGTCTACGCAGAACACTTCGCCCACTTGATCTACGTCCATACGACGGTTCAAAAGACGCTTGCCACACGCCAACCCTTCAAGACGTTCATCGCCCCACTAAAGGATGACACACGCTTTTTTGTGTGCGGGCGCGGCGTGATCGTGAATCTGGAACACGCGAAGGATCTGGAAGGCGCCGCCTTCCGCATGGCGGACGGAAGCCGCGTGTTTGTCAGTCAGGACCTTCTGAAAAGTGCCCGGCAGGCATTTATGGAGTTCCTGCTTCAAAGGGGGCGTATGGCATAATGGAGCTGCTGCGTCCAATTCTGGAGCTCGGCGTGGTGATTCCCGGCATGCTGCTTGCCTACTTCCCGGTAAAATCCAGCTTAAAGCAGCCGCTGTCAAAGCTTGTTTTGTGGCTTGTTCCGCTGCTTGCGCTGCTTTGCGCCGCTGGAGGCGTGGTGTGCTATGCGCGCCGCATGCCGACTGTGCCGATGCTTGCAGGCCTAACCTTGCTTGCAGTCGTGATCTACATAAAAACGCTCCGGATTTCGCTTTGGAAATCCGGAACGATTGCGTTGTCCGTCTGTGCGGTATTTGCCTGTATCAACAGCCTTTCAAGAGCGATCAACGCCGCTATGCTGGTCGGTTTGCCGCAGGCGCAGGCTGCGCCGTGGTTCTGTCTGCGATCTGCGATTTGCTATCATGCGATCTGCTGGCTGTTTGCCGCCATCGCCTATTATCCTGCGACGCACAGCGTGCGGAGAATGGTCGAGGATGAAAATTTTGCGCAGACCTGGTATGTGTTCTGGGTGCTGCCGCTGGTGTTCATTGCGCTGAATCTGTTTATGATTCCCAAGTATGCGGACACGCTCTATACCGGGCGTGTTTTGCAGGGGTATTTTGTGATCAGTATCACACTTTTGTTTTTGATGCTTTTCTTCAACGCAATCTTCCTTCTGATGGCGATCAGCATCAACCGGAATGTGAGATTGCAGCAGGAGAACCAGCTGCTTTCCATGCAGCAGCAGCGCTACGAAAGCCTGAAAGCTGCCATTGAGGAAGCCCGGCAGGCGCGGCACGATCTGCGCCACCAACTATGTCAGCTCGCTGCCCTTGCAGAAGAAGGGAATCTTGAAAAGATCAAAGCCTATCTCTCCGGTGCGGTTTCCAGAATTCCAAGTCTTGAAATGCATTTCTGCGAAAACCGGGCGGCAGACGGCGTGGTCGGGTATTACTGCGCACTTGCGAAGCGGGAGCAGATCCCATTTTCCGTGCAGCTCGATCTGCCGGAACGTCTTCCTGTAGACGAAATCAATCTGTGTCTGGTTCTCTCGAATCTGCTGGAAAATGCGCTGGAAGCCAGCCTACGCACTGCGCCTGCCCGACGCAGGATCAAACTGACAGCCTATCTGCATGGCAACAGTCTGGCACTGATTCAGGTTGAAAACACCTATGACGGAGTCATCCGCGAAAAAGGTGGTGTCTTTCAGTCCTCCAAGCGAAAAGGAGACGGCGTCGGACTTCAGTCCGTCCGTCACATCGCAGAAAAATCCGGCGGGGTGAGTACGGTTACCTATCAGGACGGCGTATTCCGCGCAAGGGTCATGCTCCGGGGATAATTATGCCCGGCCTTTCCAAAACGGCACGACCACAGATTTCAGCAGTCTCGCTTCCGGCAATCCCTGTATGTACCGGATCGCCGTTTTTGCAAAGATATTACATGGGAGCAATTCAAAGAGGCCGTAGCCTGGTGTAATGGGTGAAAATTGCACTTGAAATAGTTTGTGCATTCTCTTGATGCGCCATAAAACTCAGCCGCACCTTTCAGAAGACCACTGATGATAGCTTCTGAATCCTCGGTGTTTCGCAGACTGGCCTCCAACACGCTCATTCCACGGTGGAATGCACTGCATTCAACAAATGGTGTGTTTTCCTGCATGATTTCGTTGCTCATGGATACGCCTCCTTTGATTGGTAAAAAAATACAGAGACTGTCCAATGTAACTCGGG
>OCSH01001232.1_pt1 | contig 20092 bp, 17 predicted proteins | sample 1538371 | NCBI WGS metagenome assembly OCSH01 (sample SAMN04571687, study PRJEB22368) | human gut metagenome | biome: human gut; material: stool | host: Homo sapiens | place: Luxembourg | collected 2012-06-01 | reverse complement strand
AGATCTAGCAAAGTCCCTTTTTCAATCGCTTGAAGTACTACTCTATGTACTGAACTCGATGGAGTTATTATTTTTTCTTGCCTTCTTTTTAAAATTATACTTCCTTTATGGCAATTTCTAGCGCAAACCCCACATCCTAAACATACGTCATAATCTATATCTACCTTTTTATTTCCATTTTCGTCTTTAATTAGACTTATAGCATCTATTGGACATGCTTTTTCACACTTACCACATTTTACGCAAGAATCATCATTTACACTTGGGTAAAACGCTGTTGTTTGAACTGGATGCATATTGCCGAATTTTTTAGCTGCTAAAAGTGCCTCACAACAACATCCACAACAGTTACAAATGAATGTAACTCCCTCTCTTACATTTTCACCACATTGAACAAGATTATGCTCATAAGCTTGATGTAAAAGCTCCTTGCATTCAATAGCATCAACTCGTCTTGCATAATTATTTTGTATTAGTGAGTTTGCAGTATTTCCAAAAGTCATACATATATCCATAGGTGCATCACACGCCATGCCCATATGTTGCATCTTATGTCTGCAATAACACATACCAACTGCTATATGTTTTGAACTTTCTATTATATGAGTTGCCCTTTCAAAATCAAGTATATCGACTTGATTTTCATTAGTTAATACTTCTTCTTGAACATAAACTCTACCTAATTTAGTTTCTGATGAATAAAATAAATCTTTTATAAAATCCTCTTCAACATTTAAATATTGATAGTAAAGTTCTGATAGTAATTTTTGATCTATATCTCCCCTAGTTCTCATAAGAGCAAATTCTATAAATCCTGCCATTGGTGGAGGTAATATGTATTTTTTCCCCTTTTCATCTTCAACATCTAAAAGTATCGCCCTTGATGCCAAAGTATCTAGTACTTTTAGAGCTTCGTCATATGTCATTGTCCAAATTCTAGCTGCTGTTTTAACCCTAAAAGCCCCTATTGGAAGTTGTGATACTAAATCAGCTTCTCTTTCTGTAAATAAGACACTAAGTATTTGATAAAGCGTTTTTGATTCAGGCGCACCTTGTGGAAATTTATTTAATCTATCTACTAAGTTTTTGTATTCTTTTTTTGCACTTATATGCGACATTTTATCATCTCCTATTTCGTTATATTAAGTAAATCTCTAAGTATTGCAGCTGCTGCGTTTAGAGGTGATGATGCACCACCTGTTACTGTTATATCCCCTAAGATATCTGTTTTATAATGTACCCCTTTATTTTTTCCATCCACAAAATAAAGAGGATGATATTTATCTATTGATATCGGTTTTACTTCAAATTCAAAATTCCCGTTTAAGTAAAAGGCTCTTCCAATTAATTTTGTCTTTTTACCTGAAAAATTATCTAATAACAAATCATTTAATTTAATATCTGTTATTCCTTTAATGTCTAATTTATCAAATTCAAAGTCAACATCCCATATAACCTTGCTCAAAATAGCCATTTTAATCCCCGTATCAATCCCCAAAACGTCTAGCGAAGGATCTTTTTCTGCAATATTTAAATCTTGAGCTTTTTTCAAGGCATCTTTGTATTCAACTTTGTTTTTTAACATTTCTTCTAATATAAAGTTTGTTGTCCCATTTAAAACACCTATAATTTCTGTAACTTGTGCTCCTAATACATCTTTAGTCCCAACATTTATACTTGGAAGCGCACCCCCTGTTGTACATCCTATTTTTAACTCTACATTGTTTTTTAGAGCTAAATTTTTAAGATTGTTATAGTAAAGCAAAATAGGTCCTTTGTTTCCTGTTACAACATTTATTTTATTTTCCAGTGCACCTTTTATATGAGTGTATCCTGGTTCACCATTTATTATATTTGTGCTTGTAAGCTCTATTAAAATATCTACGTCTTTATTTTTTAATATATCTTCAAATGATATATCTGACCATAAAGGATGGTTTTGTATTTTGTTATTTGAACTTGTGTATTTGATTATCTCATCTATATCAAGTCCATCTTTATTGTAAATGCCACCATCTCTTTTTATAACGTATTTTAACTTTGTATTTTTAGGTAACAAATCTTTTTTTATTTGTAATAATTTTATAAAAGATTTCCCAACTTCCCCAAAACCGATTAAAGCAATATTACTCATAAATCCTCCTTTTTAAATTTACATAAGTATTATTTTATACATATTTTCCCAAAATTTCTACAGTTTTGCAGTATATATTGAAAATTTTATAGATATATCTATATTTTGCAATAAAGAAATCTTTATTCTAAGCAAAAAATACCCCCAGCTATTATAACTGGGGATATTTCTCATTCTGTATATGTGTCATCTATTTTAACTTCTTCAACTTCAACTTCAAAATCATTTTCGTTATATGTATCTATAATGCTATTATCTTCATATGTGTCGTGTATTTCTATATATTCATTCTCACTAAATTCATAGTTCGTAAAATCTCTCATAGCATACCTCCATATTCTTATTTAATATAATTATACTATTTTTGCCATGCAAATATTGTAGTTTTTTTGTATAAAAATTATTTTTTTCATAACATATTATTATATATATTTTTATTATATTTTTTACAATCTTTATTTTAAACATTTTAAAAAGGAGTATAAATCTTGCAGCTAGATTTATACTCCTCTTGACACTTTATCGTGTTTGGATGGTGAATTATCCTTTTTAAAATTTTAATTTATTAATTTAAATAAATCCTAAATAAAGTTATTTTTTAAATTGTGAACTATTGATTTCCGACAATTTTTTTCAATGCTAAACCTGCAGTTCCTAAAATAACAACAAACGCCACTGACATAAAAATCCAAGCTACACCAGTCATAATCATTACCCCCTATACTAATTTTGGTTTTAGATTGCTTTTATTTTGTTAAGTTATTATTATATTGTTAATTAAATTATATAATAATTTTCAGTAAATTCAATATATTCTGATTAATTTTTACGTAGTCTTAACACTTGGAGTTTTATTTTACAATTTCTTAACAAAACGCTTGTCTTTTCTTTACACAGTTTTAACATATTTATATTTTGCTATCTGTACAATTACTTCTGTCTTTAGTTTCTATATATTTATATATTTTTTCATATCTAAGTTCCATTGCACCTCATTATAAATTATAAAACTTTACTTATTTTTGAAAGACTACTTTTTGAACATATTCACTATCTCATCTATATAATAAAGTAATGAAAACTTGAAGGTTGGTGATAATATGGAATTTACTCCAGATAAACTTGAAATTACGCTTATAGATCCTGTAACAGAAAATGGACCTGTGGAAGGTAGAAAATATACTCTTACACATTCTGATGAGACTGGGATGCTTTTTTTAGATATAGGCAATGTATATAATTACTCTGCAATAGACCAAGATTTGCGTGATGAGGTTTTAGGTAGATGGCTTCTACCTGATAATGCACCTCCTATGCTAATTTTTTATGCATATGTAGGTTGTGAGGACTTTGAAAGTGCTGCTAAACGTTATAAAATATTTAAATCTCATATGGAAATGGCTTTAGCTGCAATAATCTATGGTGATAGCGTATTATTTGATAATTTTCCTGAATTAGTCAATGCACCTATTTACGTTAAATTCGATTCGACAGTTCCGAATTTTAATAATTATGAATACTACGGTAATGTAGAATATTTTATATCATAAACATCAAAAAGGGCTATCGCATATTAATGCAATAGCCTTTTTTCAAAACTTTAAATTAAGCGTACATCTCTTTTAATTTCTTTTGTATATCTTTATTTTCAAGATAATCTTCTAAAGTAGTTTTTCTATCCATTATTCCGTTTGGAGTGAACTCTATTATTCTGTTTGCTAGAGTTTGTATCATCTCGTGGTCGTGAGAAGAGAATAATAATACTCCAGGGAATTTTTCTAGCCCTTTATTTACTGATGTTATAGACTCTAAGTCTAAGTGGTTAGTTGGGTCGTCTAAAACTAATACGTTAGCGTTTGAAAGCATTAGTTTAGAGAACATACATCTAACTTTTTCTCCTCCTGATAAAACGTGAGCTTCTTTTAATGCTTCTTCACCACTGAATAACATTCTTCCTAAGAATCCTCTTATGAAGCTTTCACTTTTTTCTTCAGAGTATTGTCTTAACCAGTCAACTAGTGAGTATTCGATACCATCGAAGAACTCGTTGTGGTTTTTAGGAAGATAACTTTGAGAAGTTGTAACTCCCCATTTGAAAGTACCGCTATCTGGAGTGTCAAGTCCCATTATTATGTTGAATAATGCAGTTATAGCCATTTCATCTCCCATGAAAGCAACTTTGTCATCTCTATCTAATCTGAATGTTACGTTATCTAAAACTTTAATACCGTCTATAGTTTTTGTTAATCCTTCAACTTCTAATACTTCGTTTCCTATTTCACGCTCTGGAGTGAATCCAACGTATGGGTATCTTCTTCTTGAAGGTTGTATCTCTGATACTTCTAATTTTTCAAGTTGTTTCTTTCTTGAAGTCGCTTGTTTTGCTTTAGAAGCATTTGAGCTGAATCTTGCGATGAACTCTTTTAATTGAGCTATTTTTTCTTCAGCTTTTTTGTTTTGATCTTTCATAAGTTGTAGAGCTAATTGACTTGATTCATACCAGAAATCGTAGTTACCTACGTATATTTTGATTTGACCAAAGTCAACGTCAACTATATGAGTACATATTTGGTTTAAGAAGTGTCTATCATGTGATACAACGATTACGATAGAATCTTCAAGTTCCATTATGAAGTTGTTTAACCATTCGATTGATTTGAAATCTAAGTGGTTAGTAGGTTCGTCAAGAAGTAGTATTTCTGGTTTACCGAATAAAGCTTGAGCAAGTAATACTTTAACTTTTTCTCCACCTTCTAATTCTTTCATTTGTTTGTAGTGTAATTCTTTGTCTATTCCAAGACCCATTAATATTTTTTCTGCATTAGTTTCTGCATCCCATCCATCAAGTTCAGCGAATTCTCCTTCAAGTTCTGCAGCTTTTATACCATCTTCTTCTGAGAAGTCTTCTTTCATGTATAATGCATCTTTTTCTTTCATTATTTCGTATAATCTAGCATGACCCATTATAACAACGTCTAAAACAGTATCTTCATCGTATTTGAAGTGGTCCTGTCTAAGAACTGACATTCTTTCTTTTTCAGTTATGCTTACACTTCCTGTGTTTGGTTCTATATCTCCAGCTAATATTTTAAGGAAAGTAGTTTTTCCTGCACCATTAGCACCTATTATTCCATAACAATTTCCTTTAGTAAACTTTAAATTTACGTCTTTATATAATTCCTTATCTCCAAATCTAAGTCCTACATTAGTTACTTGTAACATTTAGTTTAGTTCCTTTCTTTCAATATATTTAAATTTTACACAATAAGATTAATATTATAATAAATTCATTTATAAGTCAATAATATCTTAATGGAAAAATCCCACGCCATAATATTTTTTATGTGTGGGATTTGTATTATCGTATATATTTCTTAATTTATTAAAATTATATATCTTTTTAATATAATTTGATATAGTAGATTTTTGTTAATTTCTTAAATAAGCTATTTTCATAGTTTTTTGATCTTTTGCTTTTTCGTTGTATGAAAATACCATATCTATATTAGATTCTGTTATATCTTTTAGAGCATTTATTACTTCGTTTAAGTAAATTAAAGTGTTGTCTCCAGCAGCCTCACTGCATTCTGCAAGTAAAAGACCTTTTTTAAGCGTTAACTCACCTTCACTTTTGTAGAAGTCTTCTTCTAACATTTTTGCAAGCTCAGCATGATTTTTATCAAGCTCGAATTCTTTAACTGAGTAAGACACTGCCCCTTTGCTTTGGAATATTTCTTTTAAGTCACTTAAATCTACGTATATTAAAGTTTCTTCGTCCATAGCTTCACTTATAAGATTTATCATATCCATTGTAGTTTCTAAGTTGTATTTGTTTAGTTTGAACTCTTTATCTACACCTATATCTTCTTTATTTTCTTTTAAACATATATCAAGTCCTATACATAAAACTCTTCTTTCTTGTGCCATAAAAGATATTGCTTTAAGTATATTCACAACATCTTTATCTGAGCTATCGTATAACATATATAAAACTTCTATTCCGTCTAATAAGCCTCTTACGAACTCTTTGTCTACGTCTTTAGTTACTTTTATATTTTCAAAGCTAGCATTTTTTTGTAAATTATGTTTTATATCTTCTAAATAATTTATTGCTTCTTCACCTACTGCGATTACTTTTGTGTATTTTTCTTCCATATCATTAAGCCTCCTTTATATTAAAAATAGATGGGTATTTAGAACTTATAATTTTAAATAAAGGAACACCAATAATAGTTACAACTCCAAATTCACCTATTCCAACTTGTAGCATACTAAGTATAAGTGGGTATTTAAAGAATACATTTAACATAAGTCCTATTATAAGTGCATTAATAAGTACTGGCCATAAAGATGCTACCCAAATAGCATATTTGCTTTTTATAAACTTAGGCGTAACGTAGATTAAATAAGCACTTACAAATGTTGCAAAAGTACCACATATTATATCAGCAAGACCATAAGGTCCTAATAAGTTTGCTATTAAACATCCTATTGTTAAACCGACGATATAATCAGCATTTACAAATGCTAAAAGAACAAGCACTTCTGATAATCTAAATTGAACTGCTCCATAACTAATTGGATTTAATCCAACTGTTAAAGCTGCATAGATAGATGCAACTATCGCTGTCTTTACTATTCTATTAGTTGTCAAAAAATCTCCTCCTTCATATATAGTCTTAAATGAATACATTTCATTAATAATCTTATATTATTTAAATATTACGTATATGAATTATATTACAAAAAAGATAATAACTCAATATTTAAATCTTTAGTTATTTATTTCCAATTGTATATTTTTTATTCATAATTTTATTGTCATATAATCCTAAATGATATCATAAATTTGAATAGATATCTTATAAGAAGGTGTTATTATGAAAAATTTAGAACGTTATAGAAGAAGTATAAAGTCAGAAGCCTTAAGCAGCGTGTTGCTTTTAATTTGTACAATAAGCGCACTTTGTATTGCAAACAGTTCTTATGAAGGGATTTACAATAAAATCATTTTTGATAATTTATTTTTCAGGTTTCCACTAAATGAATTTATAAATGATTTTTTAATGTTTTTCTTCTTTTTAAATGTAGGGCTCGAAATTAAAGAAAATATCTTATATGGAAATTTATCTTCTATAAAGAAGGCATCTTTTCCAGTTATCGGTTCAATCGGTGGGGTCATAGTCCCCGCGATAATATTTTTGATTTTCAATTTTAGAACTGATTACATAAACGGATTTTGTATTCCAATTTCCACAGACATCGCATTTGCAGTCGGCATATTTTACATATTTAAAAACCATATAAATCCTCAAGCTAGGTTATTTTTACTTACACTTGCCGTTGTCGATGATTTGATTTCGATACTTGTGATTGCAATATTTTTTACACAAGATATAAATACGACTTATTTAATTATAGCAATTTGTGTAATGCTTATTTTAATTGTAGCAAATAAGGTGTTTCATATAGAAAATATCCCTTATTATATTTTCAGCGGACTTATTTTGTGGTATTTGATAAATTGTAGCAATGTCCACCCTACGATAAGTGGTATTTTGTTAGCTATATGTATACCTGCCAAAGCTTATAACGGCAAAAAAAGTGTATTAGAGATTTTGCAAGAAAAATTATCTCCTTTTACAAACTTTATCGTTATACCTTTATTCGCATTTGTAAATAGCGGTGTATCTTTAGATATTACTACTAATTTGGGGGCTAGCGAAAGACTTTACTTTGGAATATTATTTGGGCTTGCATTCGGAAAACCTCTCGGCATAACTTTATTTACATATGTTTTTTCAAAATTAAAACTTGTAAGTAGACCTAAGGGTCTCGATTTTTACTCTGTATTTTTAGTTTCATTAATAGCTGGAATTGGATTTACGATGTCGATATTTATGTGTGAACTTACTTTTTCATATGATTTTGAACTTATAAATCTGTGTAAATTCGCAATACTAAGCGCTTGTATTTTATCGGTTGCCTTGACTTCTGTTTTTATATTTGTAAATGAATTTTTAAAAAGTAGAAGACATAATTTTAGATTTGCTCAAAAATAAATATAAATATTATTTCATGAGAAAATATAGAATTTTTTCCATATTTTGTGTACAATATATCTGTTACAATAAAAAGGGGAGGGACGATTATGCCACTTAAAATACCAAAAACATTACCAGCATATTCCGTTTTATCAAATGAAAATATTTTCGTCATGGACACAGAAAGATCTATGCGACAAGATATAAGACCATTAAAAATAGCTATACTAAATTTAATGCCTCTTAAAATACAAACTGAAAACCAACTACTTAGATATTTATCTAATTCACCTATACAAGTAGAAATAACTTTACTTAATGTAAAAAGCCACGAATGTAAAAACACTTCAAGTGAACATTTAGATAAATTCTACACTCATTTTGACGATATTAAAAATGAAAAATTCGACGGTTTAATAATAACAGGGGCTCCAGTTGAACTTTTAGAATTTGAAGAAGTTGAATATTGGGATGAATTAGTCGAAATTATGGAATGGAGCAAGAAAAATGTCTTCTCAACTATACATATATGTTGGGCCGCACAAGCTGCACTATATCATTATTATGGAATACAAAAACATGTTTTAAAAGATAAATTATCAGGAATATTTGCACACAAAGTAAATAATCCATCTGCAACTTTAACAAGAGGGCTAAACGATATGTTCTACGCTCCACATTCTAGACATACAGAAGTCAGAAAAGAAGACATCTTAAAAGTAGACGAATTAGAAATTTTATCTGAATCTGAAAAAGCAGGAGCATTTATAATATCTACTGAAGATGGAAGAAAAATATTTGTAACAGGCCATCTAGAATACGATACTGACACATTACAACAAGAATATTTCAGAGACTTTAACAAAGGTATGAATCCACTTATACCTGAAAATTACTATCCTAATGGAGATACACAAAGCGAACCTGTAAACACTTGGAGATCAAACGCCAACTTATTCTATGGCAACTGGTTAAACTACCAAGTTTATCAAAATACACCATATGATATTAATAAGATTGGCGAAAAGATGAGTTTACGTAGTGACTCATATGAAGCTGATGAAGATTAGGATTTTTTGAACGCTGAAGTTTTTTTGGCGTTCTTTTTTTGTGACGTTGGGATTCTTTTTAACGACTTTGTGATGATTTTTATTATTAATTTTTAAATATTATTTCCTACTGGGGATTTTAAAGGAAAATATTTTTTAGAGTATAAAAAATAGAACAGTACAGTGTACTGCTCTATATGAATAAAAAAATATCTTTTAATTTTTTGTCTAGATTGTCCATCCCTTACCTACTTATATAAAGAAATCTTTATTCTCCCCCCTTAAAGATGTAGAATTCTTTGAAACACATATATGGAAATTATACTTATCTACAATTTTGTTTTTAATATATTAGATAATTTTATTTACAAGTTTTTGAAAGTTTAATATATACAAAAAAATTTTAATTTAAAACATTTTAATCATTATTTATATTTTCATATTCTTTTAATTTCTTATTCATTTTTTTCCAATGCCTTGCAACTTGAAGCCTTATTAAATTTTGATAATTATTATTCTTCCCAAATATATTATATGCTTTATAAGCATATGTTAAGAAATTACCATATATACACGTATTTTTTTTATTTTTAGAAATAGTTGCTCCTAAATGTGAATACATTTTATATAATTTTCTTCTACCAGCTTTTTTATTATATTCTGCACTATATTTACATACAGTATAAATTTTTCTATACATTCTAGAATAATACCTAAATAAACTTCTATCTCTTATTTTTATGACTTTTCCATCAAAGTAAAATCCTAAATAATTAAATGATTTTTTATTTTTTCCGTCTATTTCAATAAATTGCTTTTCTTTGTATATAAATTTATAAGTTTTTTCTTTATTAATTTTTAAATTTGGAATTTTATTTTCTACTTCTTCAATCTTTTTTACATGCTTTATACAGTCCTCATTACTATTTTTAATTGGAATTACAATTATAATATCATCACAGTATCTTCGATAAATACCTTTATTACTAGTTACATAATCATTTATTTGCTTATCGAAATCAATCATATATATATTTGAATAAACTGCACTAATAGCAGAACCTTGTGGTATTCCTATTCCTAGTTTTCCATTTTCACTTTTTTTATGTTCGTTTAAATATCCTTTTTTCTTAAATTTTTGAAATTCCTCAGTTGTCTCAAATATTTTATCTAATTTATTGAACTCTTTTATTTTAATATTTTTATAACTTAAAATATCATTTCTTTCAATATATGTAAAATTTGTTATATTTTTATATATAGCATAATGCTCTTTTGGCAATCTATCTACTTTTAAAACTTCACATAATTTTTCTTTTAAATATTTATGATTTAATCTATCAAAAAATTTGGAGAAATCACTAACATATACAAAAGCTTTCTTTTGTTTTGAAATAAAATCTATAACTTCTTTAGCAAAATGTATATTACTTTTCCCATCAAATATATTTCTATATGCTATAACAGATTTATTTATGCAATATTGTTTTGCAATTTCATTATATGCATCATTCAATTCATTTCCATAATATTGGAATATATATCTATCAATATGTGATGAATAATATATTTCTCTTTTTTTTATTTTATTTTTTCTAATTTTTTTACTTGAAATAGATTTTTTAGACTTTATTGTATAATGAATAAATGGATAAAATCCATGATGTGCAACCCAATCTCTATTTGAAATGTTTTTTATACATTGATTAGGCCTTTTCTTTAAATCAAAATGTACATATTTTTTATTTTTCAAAGGATTCTTAAATTTTTTATTCATATTTATACCCCTTTTGTAGAGCTTACTAGTTATATAATTCGTAGCTATTATAATAAAATTTAACTAGTAAGCACATACATAAAAATAATGATAGACTTTCTATCATTGCTACTTTTTCCCCAAACACTACTATGTGTTATGATATCTGTATAATATTATTTGAAATATTATTAGACTCAGACTGGAGGTTGAAACTCATGTACAACATTAGCTTATTGGTAGCCACAATTATACAGGTCTTTCTCAAGGATACCAAGTTAACACTTGACATCTTAGATACTACATACCCTTAAGCCTTATATCTTAAGGCACTATTATTATATCATATTTTTACATATTTTTCTAATATCATAATTATTTTTTATGGTTTAAACAATATATTTTATATTTCAATATTTTTAACTTGATATATTCTTTTTAATTTATCAAATTGACTTTTCTTTATTAGAATTAAATCTCCCTTTGTTCTACTTAAAGCTACATATAATTTATTTATAACAATAGAAGAAATTTCACTAATATCAAAATTTTCTATTTCAATATTTTCAAATGCCTGAGTTAAAATAACACAAGTTGATTCATATGTATTTCCTTTAGAATATGACCAGTTAATAGAATTAAATTCGTATTTTGCTGCATCTTGATATAACAATTTTACAATACTATCATCCTCTAAAATATCTTTTATTTCGTCATCTTTAGCAAACTTAATAATTCCATAATTTTTATTATTGAATTTTATCTGTATATTTAATTTTTTAGATATAAATTCACATATTTCTTTTGGACATCTTCTAGAAGTACCTAGTGATACACAATCTACTTTCAATTTATTTTTTTGCAATAATTCTACAAACTCGTCATACGAAATATCTTTTTTCCCTTTCTTAAAAGGTTTTCCCGAATTATTTCTACCTGAAACAGAATGCTGATAATAATCACCAACTAGTAAAATTTTATTTACTCTTGATACTAATTTCATAATTAAATCAAAATCATATTTTCTAAAATCTTGAAATTCATCAATCATTATTTGATCATAAAACATATTCAATCTATTAGATATTTTTTTTATTATACCATTTTTACCAACATCACTTTTTAATATAAGTTCTGAAAGTGTAGAACAATAATAATATCCTGATAAATTATAATGCTCTAAATTATCTTTTTTCTTATATTTAGAATTGATATATGTTTTTCCTTTGATTTTTATATTTTTTTGTGGTGGTTCTTTCATAGTAATACCTTTTCTAATAAACTCTGTTTTTCCAAATTTTTTTAATATTGTAGGTTCATATGGACAAATCATATATCTATATACAAAACTATCAAAAGTCATAATTGAAGTCAATTTTGGAATATACCCAAATCTTTTAACTAATTCTTTTTTGATATTTCTTATGTTCTCATTGGTATATGCGATTATTAAATTTTTTTTATTTTCATCAATTTCATTACATATTGTATATGTTTTTCCAGCTCCTGCAACCGCCAAAATTACTCGTTTATCCATAAAATCGCATCCTTTATATATTGTGGTATTTCCACATCTACATCTGATGATATAAGCATATCATATGCAGTTTCGACTTTATTATTAAGCATTTTTCCTAATACTTTATCATATGGATCACCATGAAAAAGATACTTTCTATTTTTTTGTACTTTAATAAACTTTTCAAAAAATTCTTTATTCAAATTATAAAAACAAGCCTCCCATGTCCAATTTGTTACATCTGAATCCATAAAAATATGTTGTAACTTTTCTTTTTCATTAAAGTTTTCCATCATATCAATATTCCTTTGTTTTTTATCATTATCTGTTATTACAGCTACTTTTTTATTAGTCTTTTTAGCTATTTTTAAATAATTTTTGTATGATATTCCATTGCAAGATATTATAGATACTTTATCATCTTCAATAGATTTTCCACGCATTTCCTTATAAAATTTAGGAATAAGTAAATTTTCTGTTGGACCTTCTACTAATATTATTTTTTCTGATAAAATCATTTTTAAAATATTGCTATTATCTGATTTTGTGAAAAAAATAGAAACCTTTTTTTTATCATCATCTTCTTCGTCTATACCTTTTAAACTTATTACATCATTATCCCTAATCCACAAAATATTTTCTAAATTTAATCTACTTGCTATTAAATCACTATGTGTTGTAAGAATAATCTGAGATTCATTTTGCTTATTATCAATTTCAGATATCATATTTAACATATTTGTATAAGATAAATGGTTTTCTGGTTCTTCCATTAATATCAATTCAATCTTGCTATTTGGTTTATCTAAAGCAATTTTTGTTTTTATAAGACTTTCCATTCCTTTCCCTTTATTCTCCAAAGGAATTCCTTCTTCATATATCGATAAAATTGATTCTAATACAAATTTTTTATCATTAATTCCAAATTTTCTATTTTCATCTAGTTCTTCTAATTCTAAATCATCAAAAATATTATTTAATTTCGTTCTTAAATCATGTTTAATTCCTAGCTTAATCTGATCATCATATCTAGAATTAAACAAATTTCTATTAAAGTAATTAAAAGTATTATTTCCATTGCTATCAGATGTATCTATTGTTAAAAACTCTAAAGGTCTTTTAATCATTTTATAAGGAAACCCACCAAAAGTTTTCCATGATAAATTATAATACTCATACGGTATAACACCATTATCTATATCATTTTCAACTAAACTTCCTAATTCTTTATCAAATTCACATTTAAAAGTAATACCATATTTTTCAGCTTCATCAATATTAACTTCACCATAAAAATATTCTGAATTAGCAGCCTTAGGATCTAAATTAAAAGAAACTTCAATAATTATTTTAGGTAATAAATCAACTGAAGGTGATTCTAAAAATCTTTTAACTTGTTCAATATTAAATAAATCTTTTAAAACAGCCTTATCTGCATTATGATATTTTTGATTTAAAACGATATTTATAGCTTCTAAAATAGTACTTTTTCCAGCTTCATTTTCTCCAACAAGAATATTCATATGCTCATTAAATGATACATTTAAGTATTCAAATTTTTTTAATCCTCGTATTTTTAAATCCTTTATATTTTTCATACATCCTCCCACTAGAGCTCCCCATATTATATTATATTATTTTAATTAATTTTTATATAACTCTACACATCTAATACTTATACTTTTATGTTCTATTAACAATATACTTGTTTTTCAAATATATTTATATTTCCAATTAAATCTTCTTTTTCATCAAATCTATATACTCCCGAAATATGATACCTTTTATTTCCTTTGTATAAAGAATGTCTATTTCCCAATATTCGTTTTTCTGCTAATATAGTCCAAAATACACTATATCCATTTTCATTAAGATATTGTAAAAACGTTTTTTTATCTATAAAAAATCCAATATCTTCTCCTAGTAATTCTTGACTGTCAAAACAAATCATTTCACCTTCTTTATTATATAAAATTGAATTTTCTTCTCCATATTCCATATTTAATTTGTAAAATAAATCTTTACAAGGTTTATACCAAACATATGAATTATTATTTTCTAATAAATCTCCTTTATTTTCGCTAAAATAAATACACGTAGGTAATAATACTTTCTCTTCTAATCCTTCTATATTTCTATGTTCGCTAATATTACACCATGTATTTCCACAATAATAAGGATTCTCAAAAAAATCGTGAGCTTCAGACCAATAATATTCTCTATTGTAAATACTATTTTCTTCATTTGGCTCAGATAGCCATCTCCCCATAAAATCCTTTTTGTTTAGTTTATTTACAAATAAATCTAGTTGTTCTGACTTTACAATATAACTATTTATTTGAATCCACATATCTCTTTGAGGATGTTTAAAATTTCTATTACCTAATTTCTTTTCTTCTGTCCATTTATATTCTCCATTTAGTAAAATAAATTGTTTTTCTTTATAATTTAAATTTACTAATTGATTTATATCAGGTAAATCTTTAAAATCTGAAAACCAATTTTCTTCTGATTTTATGCAAATATCATACAATTTATTATGTATAAATTTATTATCCTTTTTAGTACGGTTTAAATCAATAAATATAGTTGGATCAATATTTCTTATATATGGTTCAAAAGACCCTCTACAATAAATTTCTTCTGTTTCTCCATAACAACCCACATCAATTTCTATTTTATATTTGTCACAAACCTGTGCAGCAAGTTCATATAAAGCTATCCATTGATATTTTTTACCAATTCTTTCTTTTTTATTAGTTGACATATAATCTACTTTTACATCTCTATCATATTTTCCATGTTTTTCTTTATCATATCCCATTTCAAATATTTTTTTTATAGCTATATTTTTTAAATCATTATAATCTAAAGAATTTAAATTTTTCCATTTAGAGAAATATCTTTGAAATACATATCTTCCAAAATCACCATACCCTCCCCAAGATCCATCTCTATCATATTCTACTTGCATAGAATGTAATATATAATAATCTTGATTATATTTTAATATTTCTTCATCCGTAGGTATTTTAGGAAATTTTGATTTATATGGTGGATTCACATTTAACTCTTTTATACATTTATTTTCAGTTTTATATTTAGCATAATCTATAATATTTTTTGCATAGTCTCTAAGTAAAATATTTGGATATACATATCCAACATTAAAAATTTTATCATAAACATATAAAGCTAATTTTTCAATCTGGGTAATAGATTTTTCTGAAACCACACATCCAAATGCAACTCCATATAAACGTTCTAATATATATGGGTCATCAACATTTTCAAATTTAGTTAGCACTTCTATTAACACATCAATATGACCATTTAATAAATTTACTAGTGCCTTTGTACTCTTATCTCTTAATATATTATTAGGAGATATTAAAAATGTAGAAATTATTATACTTGCTAATCTAATCTTTTCTTCTGATATTTTTTCATTATTTTTTCTATGCAAAGACCAATCTAATAATCTATTTATTGATGAAGTATAATCTTCATAAATTTCATCAAATATAGGAATATATAGTGCATCTCTATCAGACATTTTTTTTGATAAAAAATTTTTAATAACAAAATCAGCACTAAATTTATGTCCTATTTTAGTAGATATTAAAATAAAAATATTATATATTTTTTTAAATCCATTATTATATTTTAAAATAACATTATTAATATAATCCAAAGTATTTTGAGTAATAGTATCTGATTTTCTCCACTTTAATGCATTACAAAATGCATTTCTTATATGATAGTCTTCTTTTTGATTTACAAATAAATCAAAAATTTCATAATTTTTATTTTCCGACAAAACTATAGCTAATGCTTCTAATATATCTCCATACCTCAAAAGATAATTATATTTTAAATTAAATTCGTCTATCCCAATATGCTCTAAATCATCTACTAATAACTTTGCATATAAATAATCTTCTAGTTTTTCATAAGTAACATAAATATATTCTTCTTTTTTATAATTTATATTTTGTGTTATTATGCCATTAGAAAGTAATTCATCTAATAAAGATTTTCCTATATTATAATCCCTTTCTACTTTAATTATAATTTTAATTACATCATCTAAAGGCATAAAGTTATTGCCTCTTATATTTTGATATTTATATAAAACAAACTCATTAATAACCTTTTCAACTATATTAATATGTCTACTATAGCCACATTCATTATAAATTTTCAAATTTATTTCAGATAAATATTTTTTATAAATATCAGTAAAATATATATTATCAAAATCTATAACATTATCCTTAAAAGATTCACATACAAGTCTTAAAAATAATGGATTGCTAAATTCTTGATTTATAAAAGGTATATTATTATATGAAATCTTATAATAATCAAAATATTTCTTTATAGCATCATACTCAAGTGTTAAAAACCCCTGATGAGTAATATTTATCAAATCATTTTTTAATAAATCATTGTCATCAAATAAAACATCTACATATTCTGTTCTAATTGATGCTACCAATCCTATCCATGGATATGACTTTATAATCTCCAAAATTCCACCTAAATGATTTTTCCATATATTTTTACCATTACCTTCATTTAAAGCATCTATAAAAATTATTATCCTAGATTTATCTTTCTCAGCAATTTCATTTAAAGCTTTTAAGAATTCATTTGCCGTACATTTTAATCCAAGCATTTCTAATATTTGATTAAACGGATTATTTTCTTTCACAAAATGTTGTCCTAAAAATAGCAACGATTTTTTACCATCAGAATTTCTATTTGTTATTATATCTGCTAATAAATGAGACTTCCCTATTCCTCCTTCACCATCAAGTAATACAAATGGTGTATTTAAAACCTTTATTTCTTTTGAATCTATATATTTTATATACTGATAAACTAAACTCATAGCCTTTCTTAGACTATACAATCTATTTTGCATACATATTTTATTCTTTTTAGATTTGTTTTCTAATTCTATTAATATTTTTTCATATTCTTGATTAATTTCATTATCTATATGTTTTAAATTATCTATTATTTCTTCAATATTTAATTTATTAATATTCTCTATCGAAAATTGATTAATTCTATCATATATAATTCTAATATTTTTCTCTATCGAAGACATTTCTAAATCGTTTAATGAAATTAATACTTCATCCGCCTTCTGAATAAAATTTTTATAGAAACTTTCACTTCTACCTAATGCATTAAATATATTCTTCTCATTTAATTCAATATTTAATTCTGGTAAATATCTATTTCCTAAGTTTTTTATTTGAATTTTGTTTTGACTATAAAACCATTTATCAGATAATTTTAATTTTAAGTCAGATAAATTACCTTGAGAATCAAGTTCTATTTTTAATTTTTTTTTATATCCTTCTGGATTAACATTTTGTGCTATTTCATCTAATATTACCTTTACACATTCATGCTTTACTTTTGGATAAATAATAGATTTAGTATAATATTCATTCTCTAATTGTAGCCTTCTTTCTTTTATATTTTCAGATTCGCAAGGAATAATAGAATAATTATACATACCCGGTTTAGATACTTTGTACATCAATTCTATTGGTCTATCTTTTTGCATACTACAACCTAAAAATAACATTTCTTTACTTATATAAATTTGATTTAATATTTCTATTAATTTGGGATTTTCATACGCTTGCTTATACTGATTTTTTGTTAAAATTATAGATTGTATTGGCTCAATAATATCCCCATGAATTTTATATAATAATAATTCATCACTTCTAATTGCTCTATTTAGCGATTCAAAATGCCCAGGATGCGCAACCGATAATAAACTATTATGTAATTCATAAATCTTTTCTATGACTTTATCATAATTTGTTGTAATTATTAAACCTTTATCAAAAATAATTGGCAATAAATATATAGCCTTTTTAGTAAATTCATTATCATTTATATTCAAATGTTGTTTGCCAAAAATATCTTTTAAATGTTCAGAAAATGTAATACTGCCCATTTCATTATATAAATATTCTGCTTTATCTTCATAATTCAATTTATTAAATTTCTCTTGCTCTGATATTTTATATTCTTCAAATGTTGAGTTAAGAAATTGACCCCATGAGGGATACACATTTTCAAATAACATTGACAGTCCTGCTCCTATATATGGAACTACTTTATTTTCTTTTATATCCTTTACTAATGAATCAAAAATCTTTTGATTATAAGGAGTATTAAATTCCATAATCTCTTTAAAATTCATAAATATATCCTCTCTTTACTGTTTATTTACTATTTTTTTGTTTTTGATATTGATATGAATTTAGTATAAAATGGGTAAAAGTCATTGCATAATTTACTGCTAAATTCGCATAATGTTTAGATGGTTTATTTTCTGATGCATGAGAATCACTTTTTTTGTTCTCAAACCAGCAAGTCCAATACTATATTATTTAAACCTTAAAGAATTTACTACAATGGAGTTGTCAAACCTTTTTGTCCTTTAAATTCACTTTTTTATATAGTGATGATATGTCCCCAGTATTTTTCATCTTTTACCTTCAATATCTTCTATAAATAACAATACTTCTTCAACCATACTCCTTGCATTTATAATTGCACTATAATCATCATTTATTAATTTAATCATCTAAAAATCTTTTACCTATTATAGGTATTTCTATCAAAATATCATTTTTTTATTGCATTTAATATAAATATCTTTCAATTTATATCCAACTTTTTTAATCTATAATCTAATTGTAATATTTTATATCTATTTTTGGTATAATATATCAAAATATTTTAAAATATATTCCACCCATGCATTTCCATATATTGACTATATCCCAAATTAACTATACAATTTATTATTAGAGGATATTTTTTAGAAAGAGTGATATAAAATGGAAAACAGTAAAAATAATTGTTGGTTTTATCGCATTTTGATTTATTCAATAGGTCTTGTCGTCCTTTCAATCGGCATTACATTAAACACAAAATCGGGACTTGGAGTATCTCCAATCATATCTATCCCATTTTCGATATCAAGTATTTTTAATTTAAACTTTGCAACTATGACATTTGTTGTATATACAATGTTTGTAATAATCCAATTTATAATAAAAGGTAAAAACAGACAATGGATAGACATCTTGCAAATACCTTTTAGTTTATTATTCAGCGTTCTTATAAACTTTTTCAACGGGATTTTTCAATTCAACTACACTACATTGTGGCAAAATCTATTGTTTCTTTTAGTTGCAATAATCGTGACATCTATAGGAGCTGCTATGACAGTAAATATGAAACTTGTTCCAAATCCTGCAGATGGGCTTGCACAGGCGGTTGGAGATTTGTTAAATAAGGGGCTTGGCTTTGGAAAAAATGCAATAGACTTATTTTCAGTCGCTACAACATGTGGTATTGGTTTATTGTTTACTGCAATGTCGTTGCAATTGGACTTGGGACTTTGATCGCTATGATTGGTGTTGGACGATGCATAGCGCTTTTTAATTTTGTTTTTAAGAAAAAGATGGATGAGGTTTCAGGACTTGTAAATTATGAAGTTGAGGTTGAAGTTGCTCAGACAAATTAGGTTATTTAATATATATA